>Ga0308157_10000145_pt1 | contig 294462 bp, 257 predicted proteins | sample PhyBR1_FD_201035 | JGI IMG/M metagenome (GOLD analysis project Ga0308157, IMG submission 201035) | Phyllosphere microbial communities from UC Gill Tract Community Farm, Albany, California, United States - DLSLB.R1 | ecosystem: Host-associated > Plants > Phyllosphere > Unclassified | place... | reverse complement strand
ATGATTTTCTGCTTCAAAAAGGTTCAAATCTCTACTGAAGCTATTTAATATTGCATCAGCAATAGGTACATACTCTTCTTTTAAAATTCCCATAATATTCGTTTTAAAATTAATGGGATAAATATATTATTTTGTTATGATTTATAATACACTTAAAACCAACTATTTATATGTGGAATTTTTTCATTGTAATGTCTGTTTTTATTAAAATGCATCACATAAATTCTTTAGAGTATTAATTTTTTTCTATTCTGTAAGAGTTGTTTTGGAAAGTGTAAGAGTTTATTATGCTTTACTGTCTTTTTACTTCACTGTAGTACATTTTTATTCTACTGTAGTAGATTTTTAGCTTAGTATATTATATTTTTTTTGATTATACGTTATTAATCATGAAAGATCAATAGATTCATTATATTATTATTAGACTAAAACAAAAAATCCTGCAGAAAGCTCTGCAGGATGAATTATATATTTTCTTGATCTATTTTCCCATTGCTTTATGATCTGTAAAAAACAGGAAATTTTCCTTTTTCTCGATGAGCTGCATCGGGTATAATTCCGGTTGGTATTCTCCGTTCAGGATTTCATTCAATGCATGTTTTTTAGACTCGCCGAAGGCAACAGCCAGGATATTTTCAGCTTTGTTGATTATCGGCTCTGTAAGGGTAATTCTGTACATTTCCTGGGGTTGCAGGTAATAGGCAGACACCCATTTTTCTTTTTCATGAAGGATTTCTTCTCCGGGGAAAAGTGATGCTGTATGACCGTCATCTCCCATTCCTAGGAGAATAAAATCAAAAATACCTTCATCACCTAGAATAGTACGGATGTAAGATTCATATTCTTTCGCATAGTCTTCAGGAAGAACATCATCCTTATACATTGGGAAAATATGGTCTTTATTCACAGGAACCTTATCCAAAAGCGTGTCAAAAGTCATTTTTGCATTGCTTTTTTCATCGTTTAAAGGTACCCATCTTTCATCAACCCAGAAAAAATAGATTTTATTCCATTCAATTCCGGCATATTCATCGGTTGCCAGCAATTTAAATATTGCTTTAGGGGAAGATCCCCCACTTAATGCAACGGCAAAACGCCCTTTTTCCTGTATTGATTTTACAGAGAGGGCAGCAAACATTTCGGCTGCTTCCTTATATAATGTTTCTAAATCGTCAAATATTCTGATATTCATTTTGCTTTATTTAATTTACCACCATTTATCGCCCTGTCTTTCCACCAGCGTAAAGCTTTCATCGGGACCCCAGCTTCCTGCTTTATAATTCGGGAAAGAAGCGTCTTTATTGTTTTCCCAGGCTTCCTGTATTGTTTTTACAACATCCCATGCTTCTTCTACCTGGTCGGAACGCATGAATAGGGTAAGATCACCCAAAAGGGCGTCCAGCAATAAAGTTTCATATGCTTCTGGAGTATCTTCCTGACACACGAAATAGTCGAAGATCATTTCAACCGGCTCAAGTGAAAGGGTAAGTCCCGGCTTTTTGGCCATGAACTGCAGCCTTATATCCATTAATGGCTGTATATTAATAACAAGCCTGTTAGCCGCAAGATGGTGCTGTGTATCTGAAAAAGTGGAATTCGGAAGCGGTTTGAACTGAATGGTAATGTAAGAATGCTTTTCCTTCATTTTTTTTCCGGTACGGACATAAAAAGGGACACCTTCCCAACGTTCATTGTCAAGATAAAACTTTACTGCCGCAAAAGTTTCCGTGTTGGAATCCGGTGCAATCCCGTTTTCCTGACGATAGCCTTTTGCTTCAAAGCCATTGATGGTATTCTTTCCGTACTGCCCTCTCACGGCATAATGGTCTACCTTATCGGCGGGAATTCTGCGGATTGATTTCAGAACATCCACTTTACGGTCTCTGATCTCACCGGATTCTAAAGTTGCGGGAGGTTCCATCGCTACCATGCAGAGAATCTGAAGCAAATGATTCTGGATCATGTCACGTAACGCTCCCGTCTGTTCATAAAAGCTTCCTCTTGTCTCTACCCCCACTTCTTCTGCAACGGTAATCTGTACAGACTCTATATGCTTGTGATCCCAAAGCGGTTCAAAAATAGAATTTCCGAATCTGAAAGCCAGAATATTCTGTACAGTTTCTTTTCCTAAATAATGGTCGATTCTGTAGATCTGTTCTTCTTCAAATGTTTCGGAGAGAAGTTTATTGAGTTCGATAGCCGACTGTTTATCGTGCCCGAATGGTTTCTCGATAATAATCCTGTCTTTTTTAGGATCGGAAGCAAGTGCGCTGTTTTTAATATGATTAGAGATCGTGGAGATGAAATTTGGTCCTATGGAAAGATAGAATAAGCGGTTGGCCCTCGTCCCGTAAATCGTGTCGAAATCATTAAGTTTCTGCTGCAAATCTGTATAAGAACTTTCCTGATCCAGCTGGTGTCTGAAATACGTAATATGCGCCTGAAAACCGGCCCAGTCTTCCGGAGTCAGTTTTTTCCTTGAAAAGCTCTCAAGATTTTCTTTAACGTAATTTTTAAAATATTCATCCGTATTGTCTGCCCTTCCCAAAGCAAGGATATTAAATCCTTTAGGCATTCTTCCGTCTATATATAAATTATAAAACGCCGGAAAAAGTTTTCTTTTTGCAAGATCGCCTGTGGCACCAAAAATAATAATCGTAGTGGGCCTCAGGATTTTATTTTCATTCATTTTCCCGAAATTTATTGATTTGTACTGTTCCAAACGGTGTGGAAAACTCCTTCTCTGTCAATTCTCTGATAGGTATGTGCGCCGAAATAATCTCGTTGTGCCTGAATAAGATTTACAGGCAGTGATTTCGTTGTATACGCATCAAAATATCCTAATGCCGTCTGAAGGCCAAGACTTGGAATTCCGTTTGAAACGGCAAATGCAGCAGTCTTGCGGAGAGATTTTATTTTAGATTTTACCAATTCTGAAATATCCTTATCCAGTAAAATATTGGTTAATTCGGGATTTTGTGTGTAGGCCGCATAGAATTTTTCGAGAAGCAATGACCGGATGATGCATCCGCCTCTCCAGATTTTTACGACATTCTTCAATGGAATTCCGAAATCATATTCTTCAGAAGCTTTAATGAGCAAAGCCAGCCCCTGTGCATAGCTGATGAGTGTGGAAAGGTAAAGTGCCTCTCCCACTTCGCGAATGAACAGCTCCTTGTCTTCCGGAGTAATTATTTCTTTATCAGCATAGAGTTCTGAAGCCTGGATTCTTTCATCTTTATAGGCGGATAAAATTCTTGACGTCACCGCGATATCAATGGTCGGGATAGAAACGCCTATTTCCATAGCCTGTTCTGAAGTCCACTTTCCGGTTCCTTTTGCACCGGCTTTATCCAGAATCTGATCTAAAAGATCACTGTTGCCAAGAGAATCTTTCTGTTTAAAAATATCTCTGGTAATCTCGATTAGGAATGAATTCATTTCACCATTATTCCATTCTCTGAATACTTCATAAAGTTCATCATTAGAAAGATCGACTCCTCTTTTCAGAAGATCATAGGCTTCGCTGATCAGCTGCATGATCGCATATTCGATACCGTTGTGAACCATTTTTACATAGTTTCCGGCTGAACCTTTTCCCATATAAGCGGTACAAGCTTCACCCTCTACTTTAGCCGCAATAGATTCAAGCATAGGTTTCAGAAGGCTGAACGCTTCAGAGTCTCCGCCAGGCATGATACTTGGTCCTTTTCTGGCTCCTTTTTCACCTCCGGAAACACCAATTCCCATAAAATGAAGACCTTTTGAAGCCATCCCGGAAATACGTCTGTCGGTATCTTTAAAGTAGGAATTACCTGCATCAATCACGATGTCTCCTTTGCTTAATAAGGGTGAAATATTTTCCAGAACGGCATCTACCGGCTTTCCTGCAGGAACCATAAGAATGATTTTCCTTGGAGCTTCCAATGCTTCCACGAATTCTGCCAGAGAGCCTGTTCCTTTGATTTTCATTTCTGAAGTTGCATCGCTGTGCAGCTGTTTTACCTTCTCTTCATCGAGATCAAAACCTGCCACCGAGAATCCGTTGTCGGCAATGTTGTAGAGAAGATTTCTTCCCATCACTCCGAGACCGATCATCCCATAATTATATCCTTCCATTGTATTGATATTATATAAATTCTGTTATACAGAGAATAAAATTACGCAAATGCTAATGATGAAAAAAATAATGATGAAGAAATTGTAATTTAAAGAAAAATCAGTAATATGGAAATATTCAAAACAACCTTTCATATAATATAATTAACTCAATAAAATCGACATTTTTAAATTATATCAATACAAATATTAAAAAATTATTTAATCATAAATAAATTCTATTTACAAAAAGTGTTTCGCCTATAATTGATCATCAAATCATAATTGTTATGAAAATACTCTGCCTTTTTTTAGCAGGATTCATAATACTGTTTTATGTTATTAACCTTAAACAATAATAGAACCTGTTCGTAGATTTGTATCTATAAAAATTGTAATTTTAGCCACTTTAATATGGTATATAAAATTCTCAATCAAACAAACCAGAATGCAGATATTATCCTTTAAAATTGCCACTACCGCAGCAGCAATCTGCTTCAGTACGGCTATTTTTGCACAGCAGAAATATTCGGTAAGCGGCACCATCAAAGATATCAGAAACGGAGAATTAATGATTGGGGTTACGGTAAGAGTAGCCGAAGATCCCACTATTTCCGTGGTATCCAATGATTACGGGTTTTATTCTCTGTCACTTCCCAAAGGCACGTATCATTTAGTCATTTCAAATCCCGGCTTTAAAGATTTCCGGCAGAGCATTGCTGTTGAAGATAATCTAAAACAGGATCTTCAGCTCGCCCAGGGAGGAGAAGAGGAAGAAAGAACAGCTAAAATTGATGAAGTGGTGATCTCAGGAGTGAGAAAGGATAAAAATCTTACCTCTGCCCAAATGGGAACGGAAACATTGAGCATTAAAAACATTGAAAAACTGCCTGTCCTTTTTGGTGAAAAAGATATTATGAAAACCATCCAGCTTTTACCGGGCATAAAAAGCAACGGAGAAGGCAGCAGCGGATTCAGCGTTCGGGGAGGAGCCACAGACCAGAACCTTATCCTGCTTGATGAAGCAGCGGTATACAATGCTTCTCACCTGCTTGGTTTTTTCAGCACCTTTAACAGTGATGCGCTGAAAGATGCGAGCATTATTAAAGGCAACAGTCCTGCGCAATACGGCGGTCGTCTTTCTTCCGTACTTGATGTAAAAATGAAGGACGGAAACAACAAAGAATATAATGTAAACGGAGGACTGGGGCTTATCAGCAGCAGACTGAGTGTCGAAGGACCTATTCAAAAGGAAAAATCTTCATTTATTGTTTCGGGAAGAAGAACCTATGCGGATGTTTTTCTAAAAGCAACCGATGATTTCAAAGACAGCAAGCTTTATTTTTATGATTTAAATTTAAAAGCCAATTATCAGATCAATGAGAACAACAGGCTTTATTTATCCGGATACTTTGGAAGGGATGTTTTGGGGTTAGGTGATACGTTTGCGACAGACTGGGGAAATATAACCGCTACTCTGCGATGGAACAGCATCATCAGCAGTAAATTGTTTTCCAATACCTCTTTTATATTCAGCAATTACAATTATAATGTAAGCTTAAGCAGCAATAACAACACATTTGGTTTATCTTCCAAGATTGAAGACTGGAATCTGAAACAGGATTTCACATGGTTTGCTGGAAATAACCATTCGGTAAAGTTCGGTCTTCAGTCTATTTATCATACAATTACACCAAGCAGCGCTTCAGGAACGAGCGTAAGCAGTTTTCCGAGAAATCCGAGATATTCATGGGAAAATGCTTTTTACATCAACGACGATTATAAAGTAAGTGAAAGTTTTACCGTAAATTATGGCATAAGGCTTTCTTTGTTCAGCGTTTTAGGAGGCGATACATTTAATACCTATGAAAATGGAGTTCTTACCGATTCCGAATTTCTCGAAAAAGGAAAATTCGGAAAAACGTATGTAAATCCCGAACCGAGAATTACGGCCAATTACCGCATTAATGATGTCAGCAGTATAAAAGGAGGTTATTCCAGAAATACACAAAATCTGCATTTGCTCAGCAACAGCGGAAGCGGAAATCCTACGGACCAATGGCTCGGAAGCAGCTATACCGTAAAGCCGGAAATCGCTGACCAGGTAAGCATCGGCTACAGCAGAAACTTCAGCAATAATAATTATGAAATTAATACTGAAGTATATTACAAGTCTATGCAAAACCAGATCGACTATAAGAATGGAGCACAGATTACTTTTGATACGGCAGCAGATGTGGAAAGCGAACTCTTGTTCGGTAAAGGAAGAGCTTACGGGCTTGAAATTATCGCCAAAAAGAAAAGCGGAAAGCTTACCGGATGGATTTCTTATACCCTCTCGAAAACAGAAAGAAAAATTGACGGAATCAATGACAACGAATGGTACAACGCAAGAATGGACAAAACACATGATCTTTCGTTAGTAGCAACTTACCAGCTCAATCCAAAATGGTCTTTTTCCGGATTGTTTCTTTACAGCACCGGTAATGCAGTGACTTTCCCTACAGGAAAGTATGAATTAAACGGTCAGACTGTGTTTCAATACAGCAGCAGAAATGCAGACAGGATGCCGGCCTACCACAGAATGGATCTGAATGCTACCTATGAGCCAACAGGAAACGGGCGTTTCAAAGGGTCGTGGTCATTTGGTATTTATAATGTATATGGACGCGAAAATGCCTATACTATCAATTTCGAAGACAATCCTGACAATCCGGGAACAACAAGAGCCGTACAGACTTCCCTGTTCCGATGGGTTCCTAATATCACTTACAATTTTAAGTTTTAATCATGAAAAAAATATTTTTAATTATAGCAGCTCTTACAATAACAGCTTCATGTGAAAAAGAAATTGATCTAGACCTTGAAAATGAAAGCGGAAAAATTGTAATCGAAGGCAACATCACCGACAAGGCAGGACCTTATATTGTAAAAATCACGAAATCGGTTTCTTTTACATCTGCCAACGAGTATCCTGCCGTAGAAGGCGCACAGGTAACATTGAATGATAACGCTGGACATTCTGAAGTATTGCAGTACATAGGTAATGGAAATTATAAAACATCAACAATTACCGGCGAACCGGGAAGAATATACACCTTAAATGTAAAAGCGGAAGGAAAGGAATATATTGCGCAAAGCACCATGCCTCTACCGGTTGCTTTCGAGGGACTGCAGCAGGATTCTTTTGTAGTGGCAGGTGAAACAAGCTATACGCTTCTTCCAGTTTTTACAGATCCTCCGGCGTTGGGAAACCGCTATCTTTTTAGTTTTACCGTAAACAATAATCCTAAGAAATTCTTCTCGGAGTTTTCTGATAATGTAAATAATGGATTGCCTAATCAGAGACCGCTACTGCTTCCTAATGACGACAGCGATCCGGGAGATATAAAAGTGGTGAAGGGAGATATTATTTATGTGGAGATGCAGTGCATCGATCAAAATGTGTACACCTTCTACTCTGCCCTGCTTCAGCTTTCCGGCAGCGGCCCCGGAGGCGGAATAACACCGGCAAATCCACCCAGCAATATCAGCAATGGTGCACTGGGATATTTTTCCGCTCACACCTCAGAAAAGTTAAGTGCCGTTATTCAATAACGGCACTTTATTTTTTTAATAATCTTAGGTTTAAGCGTACTAAGTACTGCTGAAGCTTATGCATACATTTTCGATTCTATCGGCAGACAAAGCAGGTTGTTCTTTACCAGTAAGAAGAGATCATCGAAATAAAAACGGATTGAAAGATCATTTACCTCAGTAAGTACCACGCCGTTCTGATCGGTACAGTAAAGCATAAAAAGATTTCCTTCAATTCTTTTAAGATGCCAGTTTTGAACGTCACAGTTCAGTTTCGATTGCTCTTCCAGGATAAGTTCCAAAAGCCAGTCGCAGTCTTCTTCAGAGGATACATCTACAATTCCTTTCGTTAGTTTGTAACCTTTTTTGAAATCAAACAGTTCTTCTGTTGAGGTGTAAGAATCGTAAAGAGTGTTTACGGAGTTTCTTTTTTTGTTTCTTTTAATACTCATGAAATTAGTTTATAAAATTATTCTTAGTTCTTTATTTAGTTCAATTCTATTTTAAGATCATCCGTTTTTTTGGAAGGATGATTCACTGCATCATTTTTGATAAGCTTTACAAATTCATTATATTCAGTCGGTAAGATCAGATAACTGCCCATCTTCCAGATTGTGATTTCATCAAATAAAAAATCCGGCGAGATAAATGTATTTTCAAAAAGAGCATTTCCTGAGCTGTCTCTACACTGAAGCAAATATTCAAGTCCTTCTGTCCTTTTCAGGTTCCAAAACTCCATCAGTTGTTGCCCCCCTGCTTTCTCCTGAAAACAAATAATCTGTAAAAGCCAGTAGCATTGCGTTTCACCAGATATTCTAAAAAGTCCTTCGGAAAGAAAATATCCGGAACTGAATTCAACAAAATCTCTTGGCTGTATAAAATGACGGTAGTAGTCATTCGCCGATTGCATATAATTTTTCATTTGTATTAATATTCTATAATTTTGTTTTATCTTTGCAAATATAGACTAAATTCCGACTATAAAAAAACAATTATGGACAAAATTCAGACTACAAAAGAAAGAATTTTAATTTTTTTGGAAACAAACAACATCAAAAAGGAATCTTTTTACAGAGAAACCGGGATTTCAGCATCGAATTTTAAAGGCGCCGGACTTAAAAGTGACCTGGGTGTAGACAAGCTTGCCAAAATCCTAAGAGTTTATCCTGATTTGAATGATAATCTTGTATGGCTGATTACTGGTGAAGGTGAATTGCTGACGCAAACGGAAGAAAACAAAAAAGACCATCAGAATGATGATCTTTATACTAATGATTTTAATGATAAAATTGGGGATCTGCTTGCGAATCTTTTTGCCCAGTATAATGCTCAGGACAAGACATTAATGTTTTTACAAAGCCAGATCAGTAAAATTGAAAAGAAATACAGCAAAGCGATTTCAGAACAGAATAAAATGTTACATGAAATTCTTTCAGCAATGAAAACACCTGCTAAATAAATTTAGTTTTTGTTGATAATAATCTTTTCCGAGCCGTAGATGAAACTTTTCGTAGGCACAGACATAACGATATACCCAAGTTCACTGGTAAATACTTCCAGTTCTTCAAGGGTTTTGATAAATCCGTTATTAATTTCCTTCTTTACCAAATTCATTTTTCTTATATATTCCTCCTCAGATATTACCGTATTGTCATAATCTTCCCATAATTTATCCGAGAGAGCAACAAGAATCTTCAATCTTTCTCTGTGACTACTCATTTTTTCCTAAACGTTTAAATAATATGGAAGAAAATCTTTCAAGCGTACTGTTATTAAATTTATCAAGGAGATAAATTTTCCTGTAATACCTGTCAAGCAGAAATACAAGGACGATAATCACTAAAAGCAGACAGATTATTGCAGCATCTGCAATAGCCGAAATTTTGTTCTGATTGAAAAACACAAATTTCACGTAGGTGCTTAAGTGAAAATATCCCGATATCAGGGCTGCATAGAAAGTAAATCTGTTTGCTCTGAACAAACCGCCCAGCGCCAACAGTATCATACAAACCGGTATCGATAAAAAATAAATAGCAGAATCAAGATCGAGACTTCTTACACCGGCATTATTGTCAAGCTGTACATTTACATCAATAAAGTAACCTACTATATTGTTCAAAAAAGGCAATATAGCTGAAATAATGACAAAAACCGAAGCCGTAATCTCAATAATGAGTTTACTTAGGCCTGTCCGGTTTTGTCGGATCAATTGTTTCTCCTGTATCCGCTGTTCCCTGCTCTGTGGAGAATTCTGTTGGGATTGCTTGTGGTGCATTGATAATTTCCTTGGTTTTCGTTGAATCTGTTGTTTTTGCCGTTTCACTGCCCTGTTTACCTGCTTGTTTAAATGCTTGAGAGCTTTCAATTGGTTCCTGGTATGGATTTTCTTCTTCATACCTATCCGAACAAGCCGCTAAAAGGGACAATAATAAGACTCCGGATAATAATAGTTTTATGTTCATAGTAAAAATAATTTTTAGCATCTAAATATAAGTTTTACAACCGAAATTTAGACATAGTAAAAATATAATATTTACTTCTTATTTCCTATACTAAAATGCACATAAAATTTTACTCCGGATTTTTTTATATCACCGCATATTGAATTCAAATTTACTAAAATATATTCGGATTTAAGAATAGAAATGCAAAATAAAACTTAAAAATCCATTAAAATATAAAATAGTTTTCTAATTTGAGAATTTATATATCTGGACATACAGGAGAATTAATTTAAAAGAGTGGCTAACATATTATTTTTAATATATTGATAATCATTAAAATACAATGTAAATATTGATAGAAAGGACTTTTTACAGAATAAATCAGGAGAAATAACTCCACTTTTTACATCTTGTATTTTTTAATTAATATTTTTTTATTTTTTTTAAGCCGGCAACTGCTATAAATAAAAGTATATTTAATATATTTTTATCATTTAACTGCAATTCTATAAATAAAATATACCATAACATCAATAAATCGTGACACTATTTTACAATGCTTGGCCGTAATTTTGTACTCTAAATCACAATTGATATGGAAAAATACACCAAAATAAAAACAATACTTGTTGCTATCGATTTTACCGTAAAGACCGATAGCGCCACTATGCTTGCCGTACACATGGCACGGCGTCATAAAGCACGCATCATCTTGTTTCATAACGTGATGAAATTTTTTATAATCGACCGAACCGGCAGACAGATGGTAGGAGAAGATACCATAAGCAAACAATATACTGATGCGGAAAGCAGCCTCGAACTTATAAAAAATTCCCTGCAACAGTCCTATAATGATATTGAGTTTTTAAAACGGATTGGTACAGATACAATCACAAACAGCATCAACAAAATTATTGAGGAAGATTCAGTTGACATTGTTATAACCGGAACGTCCGGAAAACAAGGACTTCGTGAACTGATTCTGGGATCATCATCCTATCAGATACTCACCGGAGTGAACTGTTCTGTACTTTTAATGCCGGAAGGCTCCCAGAAGTACAAATTTGAAAAAATCCTGGTGCCTGTGCGAGTTTTGGAAAAGCTTAATGAAAAATTGGAGATATCAAAACTCATTGCTGAAAAGAACAAAGGACTCATCAGTCTTTTCGGAATCTCGGGAGATGAAAATCCTACCGCCATTCGAAGAGCTTTTATAAAAATGAGAGAATCTCTGAAAGTGAGTAATACCGAACATTATACTTCATTCGTTGTGAGCAATGATAAAGCCGTGGAAATTTCCAAAGCTTCCAAAGATGCCGAGTTTGATTTAATTATCCTTACTTATCAGGATGAAGAAAGCTGGAAGTCATTCTTTTCAGAGAATTTTTTTAAACAAATTATTAATAACACATTTGTCCCGCTGTTGTTTTTTAAAGACAGCGACACCCCGGGCCAAGATCCGGAACCGGCAGGTTATGATATTACACTACCCTTTCCGGGATAATAACAACCGATGATAACAATAGAAATATACAACCCTAAACAAACTACTGAAGCTACTGAAATTAAATTTACAGAATTCCTTTTCGAGCATCTCGGCAAGTACGGTGATCATGAGAATGACATCAAAAAAGCCATAAATTATGCCTTAGGAAAAGAAAATAAACCCGGCGGAACAATTGTAACCGCAACAGACCAACAATCAGGAACACTAAAAGGAGTCTGCGTTGTCAATAAAACAGGCATGAGCGGCTATATTCCTGAAAACATTCTCGTTTATATCGCGACAGATAAAGAATCCAGAGGTCAGGGAATAGGAAAAAAAATAATGCAGAAGGTTATCGAAACCACAGAAGGAGATATCGCACTTCACTGTGAAAACGAAAATCCCGCCAGGCATCTTTACGAAAAGCTTGGATTCAAAACCAAGTATCTAGAAATGCGATTAAAAAAATAATATGTCTTATATCACTTTAAATACACAAAAGCTTGCAAAAAATTATGATTTTCTAAATCATCTTTTCAGCAGTCACAAAATAGAATGGGCAGTCGTTGCCAAACTTCTCTGCGGAAATGAAACATTCCTGAAAAGTCTTCTTTCCGTAACAGATAATGATATCTGTGATTCGCGTCTCAGTAATCTGAGAAAAATCAAGGAGCTGTCACCCGAAACCAAAACCGTTTACATTAAGCCTCCAGCAAAACGTCTTGCAGAAAGCATTGTGAAATATGCAGATGTAAGCTTTAATTCTGAACTTGAAACCATAAAAGCATTATCCGAAGAAGCTTTTAAACAAAAAAAGATTCACAGGATTGTCATTATGATAGAAATGGGTGAGCTTCGGGAAGGCATCATGGCTGATTCTCTTCCTGACTTTTACGCTGAAGTTTTAAAGCTTCCGAATATTGAAGTTTCCGGAATCGGAACAAACCTGAAATGCCTGAACGGTATTCTTCCCGACCGCGGAAAATTAAGCCAGCTCGTAGCCTACAGACAAAATGCCGAACAGCGTTTTAAAAAAGAAATCCCCTACATCAGTGCCGGATCATCCGTTACAATTCCTCTTCTCAGCAAGGGAAATGTTCCACAGGAAATCAACCATTTCCGCGTTGGAGAAAGTCTTTTCTTCGGGACCGACGTTTTTAACGATACCGTTCTCAAAGGGATGCATCAGGATGTTTTTACCCTGACTGCAGAAGTAATAGAAATAATTGAAAAACCAATGGTTCCTACCGGAAAAGTTGGTAAAAACCTTACAGGCGACAGTCCTGAATATGATGAGAAAGACCGGGATAAAACTTCGGTGCGGGCCATTGTAGATCTGGGTGTTCTGGATATCGATATCAAACAGGTTTATCCTCTTCAAGAAGGGATTGAAATTCTGGGAGCAAGCTCAGATATGATGATTTTGAACATTACGGATGATACCAAAAATCTGAAAGTAGGTGATGAGCTTAATTTCGGAGTACGCTATCTTGCTGTTTTGCGGGCGATGAATTCAGACTATGTTGATAAGAAAATCATCAATACAGGAAAAATAAAAAACACTCCTGTAAAGGCAGCAGTATGATTTGAACAGATGTTCCATGCCAGACGCTTTGTGCGGTATTAAGATTTATGGATAAACGGAAAAGCTTATATTTTGAAACAGGATATCAAAACGCTGCAACTTCATCATCTGGAGAAAGTACACCACCTGAAAAATGAAGTACTGATCATTTCTATTGCTCAATTGTTTGACAGAATTGATGCTAATAAGCATTGGAGAAACCGGTTTTATACCCTTTTTCTTTTTAAAGATACCGGAGGCTCAGTAATTATTGATGATCAGCTTTATGAAATTAAAAAAGACTGTCTGGTTTTCATAAATTACAATCAGGCTTACTCTTTCAATTTTTTATCCGGTGCAAAAGGATATGCTGTTCTGTTCACAAAGTCTTTCTACAATTATGTTTATACCGGAAATAAACTTATCCGAAGCGATACCGCAATGGCCGAAATGCCACAGCTCATAGATCTCAATGTCTCGTCTGTGGCAGAATTCTGGCAGAATTTTTACATCATCAGAAAAGAATACGGCAGAAATCGTCTGTTTACTAAAGAAATGATCTGTATGCAGCTTAAGATATTTATTTTAAGGTGTATAAGAGCTTCAAAAATGAAGCAAGGGCGTAATTCGCCTGCCGATCATAAAAGACAAGTTGTAGAAAAGTTCTCAGAACTTGTCGACCAGCATTATAAGGAATTTAAAACTACGGCTCCTTATGCTGAAAAACTGCACCTGACTCCAAATTATCTGAATACGCTTATTAAACAATATCTTGCTCTGAGTGCGGGACAGTTTATAAAAAACCGTGTCATACTGGAAGCTGAAAGACTCCTGCTGCATACCAACCTCTCGGTGACGGAAATTTCCTACGAGCTTGGATTTACCGATAATTCACATTTCGGAAAATATTTCAAATCTGTCACAGCCAAGTCTCCTAAAATGTATAGAACACAAAATAAAATTCAAAAACCCTGACATTTAATAGATAACCATAAATGATTATGAGTAATTATATTTGTTTAAAGTACCACGATTCCCACATTGTTTTCAATGTTTTAGTACATTAGCAAAAAATATAAGGTGTCTTATACCATAAAAGCAACCAAAGAGGGACTAATCTACATTAAAGCCTCAAGCGTCATCAAAATCAGCAAGCCCAATTCTATTGATGGTGCAAAAACTTCAGGCAGTCCTTTAATTATTAATGCTAACCAGATAACTTTTTTGAGTTTTGACACAGAAAGTAAGGTTACCTACTTTATGGTAAATGGCTTCCAGATTTCTATGAAAATTATTTTTCAGGAGGCCGAAGAAGCGCTCCAGCTTGCCAAATTAAATATTGAAAAAATTATAAAAGACTGATAAAGGCTGTTTACACTTTTGATATTTAGCCTAAATAATTCAGTTTTATTACTTTAAAATCTGATTCTTCACCTTCAATTCAGGATTTCAATATTGGCGGCACAGCCTTTGAATAAAAAAACAGCAGAGCCTTCAATTTCATTATGAAAAAAATCCTGTCTGTATTTATAGCCGCAATTTCAGCATGCATCGCCTTGATCTTTATTTCAGGTTATCACTTTATATTTAAAGCATTTGCATTGAATATCAGAAAAGGACCGATGACCCCGTCGAGTGATGACGCAGAAATATTTTCCTCAAGAAGTATCCCCAACCAAAATCCGGAACAGTGGGAAAAGTCTCCTGACTACAATTCTGCTGAGCTTACTGAGCCTATTCTTAAAGAACTAAAAAAAACAAGAGCTTCATCTCTGGTTATCATACGCGACAAAAAGCTTCTTTATGAAGAATACTGGAAGGATCACGACGCTTCATCTTTAATGAATTCTTTTTCAATGGCAAAAGGTGTTCTTTCATTATTGGTAGGATGTGCGATTGACGATGGTTACCTGCAGTCGGAACATCAATTGCTGTCTTCCATATTTCCTTCTTACGAAAAAAGCAGATACGGCAGACATATTACCCTCAACCATCTTATGACGATGCAGGCCGGACTTGACTGGAATGAAGAATATCACCACCCTTTCTCAGAAAATTCAAAACAGTATTTTGTAGAAGATCTTGCAAAACAGGCTTTTGAAACTGAGTGTAAAGATATGCCCGGACAAAACTATGAGTACCAGAGTGTCGCTGCCCAGCTTCTGGGTCTTGCCTTACGGAAAGCAACCAAAAAAGATCTTGCGACCTACCTTTCTGAAAAAATATGGCAGCCTCTCGGCATGGAATCTCCTGCAAAATGGAGCATCGATCAAAAAGGGGTGGAAAAATCCTTCTGCTGTATTCATGCAACATCGAGAGATTTTGCTAAAATCGGGCAGCTGGTTATGCAAAATGGCAGCTGGAATGGGCAACAGCTCATCAGCGAAGCGTACTGCAAAAGAATGCTAACCCCTACAAAAGTAAATGATGCTTTCTGCTTTACCATATGGGCTGATGATGAAACATCATTAAAGTATCGATTTTTTTACGGGTTTTTAGGCCAGTTTATTATTATGATCCCAGAAAAGCAAATGGTTATTGTGAAAACCGGATTTTATAACAGACTGGATGTGGATGAAAAGAAAAGGCCACTCCAGGTAAAACTTTTTGCTGAAGAATTTTCAAGGATCATGTAATATATTATCACTGTTTACTATTCTATATATACTCTATCATGATATTCTTACATACCTAGGTATGTCGTGGCATACGCTTTGAATATTCCAACATGACTGCAAATAAAAAAAACAGGTTCAATTAGTGTTTACTATTGAACATCCTTTTTTATAAGCGAAATTACTGCAAAACAGAAGTATAGATATGGAAAAAATCGACAGTATCGGTATTGTCGGAGGCGGGCCGGCTGCATTATTTGTAGTGAAGCATCTTATCTCCGAAAACGTATATCCGCGGACATTATATATCTTTGAAAAAAGTACAAGAATTGGCGCAGGAATGCCCTATAGCCGTGAAGGTGCGGCCAAAGAGCATGTTGCCAACGTTTCTGCCAATGAGCTTCCCGAACTGCCGGAAACTTTTTCATCCTTTATTCACAGAAAGCCCTACCCTCATCATCCGGATTTCTCCGATTATCGTGATATCAACGAATACAAAGTAATCCCCAGACTTATATTGGGTGATTATCTTGAAGAGCAATTCAAAATGCTTTTGAATATCGCCAGAAAATCAGGGGTTGCTGTAAAAGTTTTCACGGAAACAAAAGTTACGGATATTCGCAAGAAGAACGGCTTTTTTGAAATAATTACAGAAAACGGGCAGTATGAATGTTCAGCAGCAATACTATGCACCGGGCATCACTGGCCTATAAGACATGAAGAACATACAAAAGGCTGGTACGATTCACCCTATCCACCATCAAAATTCTCTGCGCCTACCAATTTTCCGGTTGCTATACGCGGAACTTCTCTCACTGCTGTTGATGCCATTAAAACACTGGCACGGCTTAACGGGACATTCAGTGAGAAGAATGATGAAATAGTGTATCAATTAAATGAAAACAGCAGTAAATTTTCACTTACCTTATTTTCAAAAAGAGGCTATCTGCCGGCATTGCGATTTCATTCTGAAGGAAGCGCCTTTTCTGAAGGTTGGATCATGTCGCAGGAAGAAATCTACGAATACAAGGAGAAAAATGGTGGTTTTATAGACCTGAATTATGTGTTTGAACGCAACTTCAAGCAGCCGCTGCGTAAAAAAAATGAAAAATTTTATAATGAAATTAAAGATCTCACCATTGAGCAGTTTGTAGAAAAAATGCTCAGTATACGGGAAGAGCTGGATAGTTTTGAACTTTTTAAAGCTGAGTATGAGGAAGCTCAAAAATCAATTGAGAGACACCAAACCATTGCATGGAAAGAGACGCTTTCGGCATTCAGCTATGCGATTAATTATCCGGCCAAGCATTTTTCGGCAGAAGATATGATGAGGATGAAAAAAACTTTACTTCCGCTTATCTCCGTAATTATTGCTTCACTTCCTCAATCTTCGTACAGGGAAATTATTGCTTTGTATAATCAGGGACTTATTAATCTGATAAGTGTTGATGATGAAAGCTACGTAGAGCCTCATCAGGAAGAAGGAGCGGTCTATCATTATACCGATCATCATACCGGAGATAAAAAATTTGATCATTACCAAATGTATATTGATGCCATCGGGCAGCAGCCGGTACAGTTTAATGACATTCCTTTCAGGACGTTAAGGGAAGAAGGACTCATCAGCTCCGGATATCTTAAATTTAAAGATACAAATGTGGGTAAAATGCAGTTTGAGGAAGATAACAGAAAAATTCTCAAAACAGATTCTGAGAATTATTATCTGCGTGTTGACGGATTGAATATCAATGATTATTTTCAGGCACTGGATTATTACGGAAAAGCTACGGAAAATCTTTTTATTATGGCTGTTCCATATATTGCAGGCCTCAATCCCGATTATTCCGGTCTTGATTTTTGTGATACCGCAGGAAAAAGAGTGACCACTTGCTTAAAAGCCGATACTATTGCTGATAAAATAGTTTCTTAAATATTCATTAAAATTAACGATGACAGAGCTTTCGAAATTGTAAGCTCTTTTTTGTTTCTTAATTATTTACCGGTCTTTTTAAGCTGACGGATTCTGGGAGTCAGTAGCTTTTGTTGTCCCTGATAGAATTCTCTGTATTTTTTAATGCTTTTTTCCAAATTTCTCTTTTTGTTTAAATAATCTTCATACAGTTCATTCAACTCAGTCATCATTTCATGTGCATCTTCCGGATCAATACATGAATTATATTCCGAATTCTTTATAAGATCCGAATAGTATTTCATCCGTTCGATAAGGCTTGTATGGATTTTCGGCTCTATTCCCTGCATCGTTTTTATTTAAAATTTAACCTTGAAAATCCTGCTGCCGGACCGTCACTCTGAAACAAAACCTGGACTTCATTTCCACCCATATTTGCATAGCCCTGTTTTGAGTAAATTTTAGTAAGGACATATGAAAGCAAAGTTTCATTGGGATCGCCTAAAGGCAACAACGGCAAATTATTAAATTCATTTACAGGAAATTGCGGACTAAGACCGTTGACATACCCTCCTTCTCCGTTTGCATTGAACACTTTATAGATAACAGGATGAAGCTGCCAGGTAGTTTTTTTTGGCTTTCTCCTGTCTTCAACAGAAAATCCGGCCATATCTTTTCCTAAAGTCTCATCTCCCACCTGAATCACTTCCAGATAAGGTTTTAGATTATTAATTACAATTTCAGCCGCAGAAGCAGTACTTCTTGAAGTTAATACATATACTCTGCTTAAACCTAAAGAGTTAGCATGAAGAGCATCAAAAGAGACTGCACCCGGATCGTAGGCTATCTGTTGGGAGAAAGTTCTTTTTACTTCACCTCCGTTTTTATTGCCTTTATAAGTAATGAATTGTGAATTTGCTGAAATTCCTGAAGGAATCATAGCACACAATGCTGCTGCCGAAGAAACGGAACCACCATAATTATAGCGGAGATCCAAAATAAGTTCCTGAATTCCTGATGTTTTAAATTCACTGAATTTCTGATTCAGGGCGGAAGTCATTCCATCCGGGAAATCATAGACATACAGATAGCCGGTTTTTTTGCCGTTTTGTTCAAAAATTTTTGATGTTAATGGCTGCTCGAGAGAATAGCCATAGTACACGGTTACATTTTCTTCGTTAACAATTCCGTTCTGCCAGTTCCCGACCGTCATTTCAATTACCGTATTATCCGAAATAGCCTCCGTCAACTGTTGGGCATTGGAAGCGTTGATGGTTTGTCCGTTTATCTTTTTGATTACCATTCCGCGTTGCAGCCCGGAATTGGAAGCGGGAGAATTTTTCAGGACCAATTTAATAACGGTTACCACTTCCCCACCCGGTAACTGGAGGATGGTATAATCGAAGCCGAACCTATTTCTTACTGATTTCGGGTATGTAGACGGATCAGTGGTATTCACGATGAAGGAAAACCGATCCTGAGATGACAATAAGCTTTTAAAAAAATCCTTTGTGGGAAGATGGTAATCCGGTTTTGCAGGCATTTGTTCTGCCCAGTAGTAATACCGCCGCATGCTATCCTGAATCCATAAATTGGTGTATTCGGTAGTTTCTTCCGCGAAATCAATAGTGTCATCGTCTACTCTGTTGCATGAAACAGTAACTGCTGACAAAAGCATTATTAACAAAAACTGAATTTTTAAAAAGTTTTTCATAAATATTTGCCATTATAAATAATCTGCAACATCAATATCTCCTTTTATTACGAGTATCCCGTTTTCCAACTTTTCCTGCAGGACGATCATATTTGCGCCGATATCCTGTTTTAAGGTTGCTTTTATAACCGCAGCTCCTGTGTAAGGCTCTGTTGTTCCGGGTTTGTACAATTCAAGATAGACAGGAGCGCTAGCGCTGAAATAGTTGTATATTTTTACACTGGTAAAATCTTTTCTTCCAATGTTGTCAAATTCGGCAAGCACGACGCCATTTTCTCTTTTAAGTACTCCTTTCACGCCCTGAAGCGAAGATTCTGAAAATTCACCAAGGTTAGGAAAGATAAATTCGAAGCCCACTTTTCCTAAATTTACCTGTGGTTTCACAGCATAGGTCTGCAAAAAGATTCCGGGAAGATTAAAGAAATAAAGGTTTTTATAATCCTTGACATTATCATAATTGATAGAATACCCCGTAATCTTAGTTCCGGTCTGGTGGTTATAAATGTCAAGTTCATCAGTTTCGCCACGATCCAATACAAAATTGATTTTGGTTTCAATTTTATCGGTATAAAAAGCAGCACCATTGATGGAAACCGGTTGGCCGTTCAGTCTCATCTGAATAATATCCGGTTTTGAAAATCCTTTCACCGTAATTTCAGCAGGAATCTGGTCTTTATCGTAAACCTCCATTGTACTGTTTTCCGTACAGGAAAAAAACAGGATGAAGGGTAAGAGTATTAAAAAATTTTTCATTGTATTGTCATTAAGTCATCATCAATTTTAGAAAAACTGCCCAAAACCTTTAGGCATCGGGCAATTACCTAATTTAAAATTTAATTGAAAATGTTTACGTTGAGTTTTCATGGTTTCCTTTTTTGTAAAAGGAATCTTTTATTTTTTAATAAATTTCAGTCTTTCCGAAGTTTTTCCATCAGATACTTCCGCAAGGTAAGTTCCCGCCGCCAAGGCCGTCACATTAATGTTTTTAGAATATTTAGCCATTAAAATTTTTTGTCCAGCCATATTGTAAACGCTTACCACAACCGAATTTTCATTCAATACCGGATTAAGCTTAAGCTGCAAAAATTCGGAAATAGGATTTTCCTTTACTTTCGTAAGTGTTTTTTGTGCTGCTGATTCTTTTGTCCCAAGAACAAATGAGGATGCATAAATTCCTATCTCATCAATATTGATATTCTGAACGTTCAGTCCTGAAGTAATTCTATTTGACCAGAAACCGATATAAATTTTCTTTCCAGCAAAGCTTGAAATGTTCACTAAACTTTCCGCAGACTGTGTTAAATCTGTAGAAGGCCACGGATTCGCCGTATTTCCGGCGATAATGGTGTATGGGCTTGTAATGGTGTTACCGTTCCCGTCTACCGTCATTGCCTGAAAATCTGCAACGGTAGGAACCGGCTTCTGATGGGTGCTGATAAAAATCCAAAGATCTCTCCCTACAATAGTATGGGTTGTTCTCTGTCTGCTGATATAAGCTGCAAGAGTGATCGTTCCTGAAGCTCCTGTTAAATCGATTTCAGGCGAAATAATCCAGTCATTCTCCGTAGAAAAATTGGCAGCTGTACCAGTAGGCACAAGATTAATGGAATATCTTAAAACCCCTGAAGCACCATACGTAAGAGCCGTTCCGTTGTAGTAAATATTATTTCCCTGCTGCCATTGGTTGCTGTTTCCATTTCCGTTAAAAAACGTCCATCCCTGAAGATCATCAGGGGTATCAAAAGAATTTACCCATACAGGAATCTGAGAATAAGCCATCAGTGGCAAAAGCAGTATAGAAAATAAAATTGTTTTTTTCATTATAAAAAAATTTATCAGATTAAAAAAGCAGGAAACAGCAGTATCTCCACTATTTCCTGCAATAAGAAATTATTCTACGATCGAGAAATCATATTTAGTCCAAGAAGCAAAGAAATTTCCGCAATTTCTGACTCCCAGATCAACAGTACCTGCATTGAAGAACGGTTGAGTCATTCCTCCGTTAAGCGTAGTTGCCGTACCTCCTGAAACAGTAAGCGCTGATTTAGTAGATCCTACTAGTGAAGCAAAATTGAAAGAATATCCGTAAGCTTGTACATTCGTAAAGCTAAGATCTGAAAGGTTCACCGCAGCACCGCTCACGGTTTCCAGTAATACTCCTACAGGATATCCTGTTACCATAGCATTATTTAAAGTTAATTTTCCGTTTCTTCTTACGTGGATTGCATTTTCATATAATGCACCGAATGAAGAAGTACCCGCTCCTACAATCGTAAGATTATTGATCACCGGATGCGTGAATGGAGAAGCTGAAGAGCCCGTTCCGTCATTATCCAGCTCGATACCGTTTGAATCCGGATTGGAACCACTCTGGCTATGGGTAGAGTTTTGGTCTGCCAATGCTAATGCACAGCTAATGGTTCCCGTATAACCGAAATCAAAATCGAAGTTATCATCATCAGACGCAAAAGAGATAAGGTTTGACGCATTTACAGTCCCTCCGAAGAATTCAAAAGAGTCGTCTTTACCATAAGCAACCTGAATGTGATCCAAAGTAGTACCGCTTCCTACTCCTCCCAGAGTTAATCCGTTGATTTCATTTCCTGAATTAGGAGCAAGAAGATCATATCCTGCGAATTCGATACGTGCATACTTCAAGGTTCCGCTGTTATCAGAAGCATTTGAACCTCCATACTGATAATCTACGCCTGATAAGCCTTCGATTACGGTAGTGGTCGGTTTGTTAGTTGGTGCAGCTCCCAGCATGATGACTCCTCCGAAATCCCCAGGTTTTGCCGTTGTACTTTCGTCACCATCCAACAGATTGTAGCTTGTGAAAATGATTGGCTGAGAAGAAGTTCCCTGAGCATTAAGTTTACTGCCTCTTGCAATCACCAACACCCCGGTCGCTGTATTTGCCGCACTCGGTTTTGCTTTAATAAAGGTCCCCGGCTGAATCGTAAGAACTGCCCCGTTTTTCACGGTTACAATACCATCAAGCTCTACAACTCCACTCCATGTAGTATTAGAAGTTATGGCTCCGCTTACCGTAGTAACAGGAAGTGAAGAAGCCGTTAAATATTCTGCAGAAGCAGACTGCATTTCGAACGGAGTCGTAGCATCTGCTAACGTTTCATGCTGACAAGCTGTGAGAGATAAAGCTGTAACTGCGATTAAAGTTAATTTTCTCATTGTTAAAGTTTTTAATGATCAAGCCCTTTTATAGTTTTTTGCAGACCTGATGTTTTTTAAATATTTAGAAATACCCGCCTCCGTATTTCTGCGATTTGGTTTATTTTACCCTTCATGACATGAGGAGCTGTGATGAAGGGTTCCCTATTTTTTCATTACTGTTATTCGGGAAAATATCAGCTTTGTTTTCTGAATCTGTACTGTGGCGCGCATCATCAGTACTAAAATCGATTCAAAATATCAGGGTCGGGACCTGTACATGGCAATGAGCTCTTTTCTTTACTATTATCTGTTTTAAAAAGTATAATTCACACTTAAGCCGAAAGTTCTTCCGTTATATGCCCTAAACAGTATCCTGTCTATATCTTTATCGTATTTGTCGGTAGCGCCCGGCAGAAGTTCGAGCGCTTCTCTCTGGGTTTGATAATCGGTTCCGGCTCCTTTAAAGACTGAATATGAATTGAAATTATTGTAAAATTCTTTCACTCTGTTGAATAGATTCCTGATATTAAATTTTACTTCTAAATTTTTGTTTTTTAATAATTTATAAGAAATCTGTGCATCGGCTACCGCATAAGGTCTCTGGATTTCTTCCCCTATATAAGCGTATCCTACAGTGATGTACTGATCGCCTTTGGCATTATACAGAAAGTTCAGTCCCAATCGTTCTCCATCATATGAGAGTCCAAGATTATATGCATAAGGCGTCTGCCCGTACAACGGCCTCTCAACTTCATAGGTAGCATCGGTATCTTCGGTTTTATAGCGGTCTTTGAAAGCAATCACTTTTGTCGTATTGTAGGTAAAGTTTCCGCTGATAAAAAGATGCTGCAGAAACGAACTTTCTTTTATAAAGCCTAAACTTTTTCTTACCTCCACCTCAAATCCTTTCAGCTTTGCGTTTTTTGAGTTTCCATTGTAGAGAAAAAGATTTCCCTCATTGGAAATATATCCTTCCCGTTCTATCGGTCGGTCTATATCCTTATAATACAATCCTGCCGAAATAATCTCCCCAAGATTAGGAAACCATTCAAATTTGAAATCATAATTATTAATGACGGAAGAAGTCATCTCTGTATTATAAATCAACCCATTGGCAACAGGATCAAAATAAGGCAGCCCGGTTCTTTCATTAAACTGTGGGCGGATGACCGACCTGTTATATGCAAGCCTCACATTGATTTTATTGGAAGGACTGTACGTAAAATTAGCGGAAGGCATTAATTGCCATGGCTTTTCATCAATAGATTCCTTATTTACATTTCTCGGGTCATCTGCATCCAGCTGCTGAGAGATGAGCGTATATTTAAAATATTCGGCACGAATTCCCCAGACAAGTCTCAATTTGTTTTTCCAGCGGTTATCAAACATGATGTACGGCGCATGCTGATATACCTCACCTTCGTACTTATCACTTTTGTAAAGTGGCTTAGTCTGCCATCCGATACCGCCCTGGGTGTAGCGTGAACCATCAAACCAATCGGAAAGCAATCCATACATTTTCAGATAATTTTTTTCGCTATTCGGAACATCGCGGTTTTCATCAACTTTCAGAAAAAATTTCTGCTGTTCGTTTGTATTGCTTTTCAGGGCACCTGCGTATCCTACTTTGATATCCGTTTTAAAGTTTCCGGCATCCATTTTCCATTTCGCCGAAGCTCCGAAATTGTAATCGGTTTCTTTATTTCCGATATATCCTCTTGAAAAATTATTTCCCGAATTATAAATCTGATGATAGGTTAAAATTTCACTTCCTACAAAATCATAAAAAGTCTGGTACTGCGTATAATCTTTAGTATCTGAAATAACGCCTGTTCTTGCTGCAAACCAGTTGATTTCTACCTCTTTTATCTTGTGATTTCCTTCCAGCTTGTTCTGTAACAAAGTCTGATAAACCGGATAATCTGTATTATCCGTATAAGGCCTGTCTAAAGAAGCCAGCTGTGAAGGATCGTTACCGGGAATAATTCCGTTGTAAAAATAATTGTAAGAACCTTCTGCCATTGCAGGCTGTCCGGTACCACCTGTGTATTCATTCCATCCTGTAATTCTTGTAAGCGTCTGATCATAAATATGGGTGTAAGAATTACGGAGGGAGATTCTGTTCTTTCCCAACTGCAATCCGAAATTCAGCATCGCTCCGATGGTGGAATTATAACTGTAAGATGCTCCTTTATTTTTAAAATTAAAAAACTTTACGGGTGCCACTCCCAGTTCCTGCCAGTTATTGACAAGCCCGGCATTATCCAGCCAGCCGCCTCTTCCGGTATGGTCGATGTCCAGCTTATTTTGTTCGTTCCTGATTGTAAGCGCACTGGCAAGTCCCCATTTATTATCATTTTTCATTTTAAAGCTTCGTCCCAGTGCAAGCTGCATGTTGGGGTTCATGTCCGCCTTAGTCCGGTAATTCGTAAAATTATCGTTGCCAAAACGTTTTGACTGCTCAAAAAACAGAGGATTATTCCAGTCGGTATACTGGAGATCCAAAGGAAAATCTCTTGTTCCGTCATCATAGCCGAAATAGTCGTATTTACCTCTTTTTCTGGTTAGAAATTCTTTAAAAGTAGCAATATCATTATAAGAAGTGCCCAGCGTTACGGTGGTAAAATCTTCATTGGGAATATCCTTCGTTTTTACTTCTACAAATCCTCCTGCAAAGCTTGCATTCATATCGGGTGTCGCTGTTTTACTGATGACCACACTTTCCACCATAGAGTTCGGAATAATATCGAAGGAGAAATTCTGATTATATGCCTCCGTACTCGGAAGGTTAATTCCGTCCATTGCGGCCGTATTCCATCGCTCGCCCATTGATCGCACAACGACATATTTGTTATCGATCGTTGTCACTCCCGTTACTCTTTTCAGAGTCGCGCCAAGATCATTATCGGGTGTTTTAGAAATCTGCTCTGCCGAAATCCCGTCGCTCATCTGGGCCGCTTTTTTCTGCTGGGTTAATAATCCGACCTGCGTATCTGTTTTACGGGTTGCTGTGATTACCACCTCTTTTATATCTGAAACTTTATCAGAAACCGGTCTCATTGCAAAAGAAACAGTATTGGTAGTATGATCCTTTACCTGAAGTTTTTCTACACGCAAAGAATTATATTTGGGAGATTTTACGGTTAACGTATAGTTCCCTGAAGGAAGTTCTATGGTAAAATCACCATTGTTATCGGTTACCGTTTTTCTGCCTGCGATAAGGATTTCCGCACCAATAACCGGATTGCCTACTTCATCCACGATTTTTCCGGAAATTCTTCCGTTTCCCAAAGCAGAAACTTCATTTGCTTTATATTTAACAGAAATAAGATCTCCGCGAAGACGGTACACTATGGGAAGTCCGTTCATCAAAATATCCAGACAGCGATGAACGGGGATGTTTTCACATTGTATTGTATTTGTTTTTAATATTTTGATATCTGTTTTTGAATAAGCCAGTCTCATTCCTGTTTTACCCGCAAATTCTTCCAGTACCTCGATCAGAGGCCTTCCTGCAGGAGCCGTAAACGACACTTTCTGTGACAATTCCTGCGCCTCCGCCATTACCGAAAAAAACAGCACTGCAACGGTAAAACTACCTTTCAAACTTTTCATTTTTAGTGTTCTCTTTATATTTATCTGATTATGGTTTTAACCGATTATTTAAGGATGTATGTCTGGTTTTCTTTCCTTACTTCGAGGCCAAGTATAAAAGCCAGTGCTTCGATATTTTCATCGGTGCTTCCGCCCGTGAAATCGGCAGTTATTTTCTTTTCTGAAAATTCTTTAGGATAAATGATGCTGATGCTATAGTTTTTCTGAAGAACTTCTGCCACTTCTTTCAGCATGACATCATTAAAGCTTAATGATAATAAAGAAGGTTTTGCCTGATGTTCTGTTTTAGTTTTCTCGTAAGAAACAACAGCAGCAGTACGTGCAATCCCGAAATTGGTCCATTTTTGATGGGGTTTCAGGAAAGCAACCTTAGCCCCCGCATAAGAAACGGCAACTTTTCCTTCATAAAGGTCCACAGTCATGCTGCTCCCGGTCTGGGTAATTTTAAAAACCGTTCCCAGTACTTTGGTACTGAAACCCTCGGCATGTACAATGAACGGATGTTTTTTGGATTTTGCTACGGTGAAAATGGCATCACCTTTCAGATCTACAACTCTTGTATCCTGCGGAAAAGATTTTTCTACCGTAAGCTGTGAACCGGGAAGCAGTAATACCACCGAACCATCTGCCAGATGCAACTTTTGGTTTCCGGATCCGGCAAAATATACATCTGCTTTAAAGAATGTATGATAAATGAAAAAACTACCTAGCGAAAACAGCAATATAATTGCAGCCGCTATCCTGAAAAAATATTTTTTAAGTGAATTCGGATGGTTTACAATAGCTGATGTGAAATATGGTTCCAAATAAAACAAAACCTTTTCGCCTGATTCTTTAATATGGTTATCATCAATATTTTTTTCAATACTGATTTTCCATTGGTTTAAAAGTTCAGTTTCTTTTTCTGAAATTTTCTCTTCAGTAACTTCCCTTTCCCAAAGCCTGAAAACGAATGCCTGAATTTCTTTATACTGTAGCTTTTTCATAAATGCCTGATAAACGTTTGCCGTTACATCTATAAGACAGTGAAAATGAAAAACTTCCCCAGGATAGATTTAACATTGTATTCACATTAGAATCAACTTCTTAACAATTTCGGCAGTTTTTAACCATTTCTCAAAATTCACTTTACGATTTGAATCTTATTTTCAGAAATAATTAATATTCCATTCCCCAAAGTTCACAAAAAGTTAATTTTCCTTTAGGTAATTTTGCATCAATGAATCAGACGGATCACATATTATTGAAAAAAATAAAAACAGGCGACCGGCCAGCTTTTATGATACTTTATGAAAGGTATTGGGATGATTTGTACCGCTTTGTTTTTGGAAGAACCAAAGACAAGGAGCTGGCAGAAGAGCTGCTGCAGAATCTCTGGGTCAAAATACTGGAAAATACGGAAAGCATACACACCGACGGAAATGAAAGCGCAAAGGGATATTTTCTGAAACATCTTCATTACCGGGTGATTGATTATTTCAACAGCCATAAAAAAGAAAGATTTACCATAAGTTTTGATGAATCTGAAAATTCTATAGATCTCACTGATACGGAATATTTTGAAATTCTTGATGAATATGAAATTAGCGATCTTTTTGCAATGATTGATAAGGTAGTCTCTACACTTCCTGCTACCGAACAGAAAGTTTACGATATGAGAGTGAGGCAAAATATGTCAGTAGAGGAAACCGCTGAAGCATTAGGGTTGAGTAATAAAACCGTAAGCAACAAACTGAGCAATGCGCTTGGTGAAATCCGGGAACAGCTGAATCCCAAATACCAGTCTTCCAAGAAATTCATTTCTATTATGGTAATGATTGAGCTGTTGCTGAAAAGTTAATGAGGATACATTCAAACATTTTCCCATTTTATTTATCTATTTACCGCATACCACATTTTATACCAATCTACCATTGATTGGCAATATAGTTGTATACTTTTATGCATTGTAAAATAAAGTGTCTTAAACATACAAAGAGCAGTTATCTTTCTATTAATAAAATCTGTTGTTGTTGAAAACCGTACACTTTAACCTCAATTTTTTACAAACATTCAAATATAAAATACAATGAAAGTACTATTCGTAGTTACCTCCCATGACGAATTGGGAAGTACAGGTAAAAAAACAGGATTCTGGGTAGAAGAATTTGCAGCGCCTTATTATTTATTAAAAGATGCGGGCTTCGATATTACAGTAGCAACGCCAAAAGGCGGACAGGCTCCTATTGATCCTAAAAGTGAAGATCCGGATGCGCAGACACCTGCTACAAAACGTTATTATCAGGATGAAGAAGTACAAAACATCATCGCCAATACGGAGAAACTTAGTGAGCAGAAAGCTGCTGATTTTGACGCCGTTTTCTATCCGGGAGGCCACGGCCCGCTCTGGGACCTTGCTTACGATAAAGATTCTCAGCAATTGATTCTTGATTTTTATAATAATGAAAAGCCGGTAGCCGCAGTGTGTCACGCTCCCGGAGTTTTTAAAAATATAATGCTCGAAAACGGCGAGCCATTTGTTAAGGATAAAAACGTTACCGGATTTTCGAATACCGAGGAGGAAGCTGTACAGTTAACGGACGTTGTACCTTTTCTTGTTGAAGATGAGCTTAAAAAATCCGGCGGGAAATATACGAAGACTGATGATTGGGGAGTACATGTTGTACAGGACGGCCTTCTGATTACGGGACAAAATCCCGCTTCGTCAGAAGGGGCCGCAGAGAAATTAATGTCCGCTCTGAAGAAATAAATTTTTTGACTTTTAATAATATAAAATTCGGGCGGCCGTTTCACGGCCGCCCGAATTTCTATCCACAGGAAAACGATTTAAAATTATACCGATGAATACCATAACAAAAACGTTTATAAAAGGAATTGCCGTCGGACTAGTGGCGTCATTCATAAAAACTCTTGCAGAACCGCCTTTGCAAAAAATCGGAGAAAAACAATTTCCTCCTAATGATGATGATCTCAAACTTCGTGGAGCAGACGTAACGCATCAGCCGGAAAATATGCCTCCGGCAGTTTTGGCCAAGGAAGTGTATACTAAAATTACCCATAAAGAACTTTCGTATGCTGAAACATTGCAATCCATGAAAATAATCCATTATACTTTGGGTACCTTGATCGGTGTAAGTTATGTGACATTAGTAAATAAAAGCAACTTCTTTAAGGCTGGTGAAGGTATTGCAGCAGGAGCAGCAGTGTGGGCATTAAATCATGGCTCTACGGTTCCATCCCTGAAACTACAGGGAAAAGTTTCTGAAATGCCGAAGTCCTGGTGGGTTTGGGAATTCGGTTCTCATATTATTTTCGGAATAGCGATGGAGCAAACCAGAAAAGTAGTAAATAAACTTTTTTAGTCTATCACACGTAATTACGAGCAACCGAAATCAGATTAAATTTAATCAATGTTTTCGCTTCTTAACAAATCAACAGAAGTCTGTACTCCCCTTCTTTTTCGTGCGGAGCCCGGTGAATACAGGGCAAAACTTTCTGTCCCGGATGCTCTACTGCCAATCTCCAAAGATTGCCTTTTCCTAAATTAACAGGTATTGCTTCTGCATCTGCGGTATAATGGAGATCAAAATAGTTGTCTCTCAGGAAAGATTCAAATTCTGTATCAGGACCATCATGTAGTTTTTTAAGCTTTTCACGAATTTCAGGAATGAGAATTTTCCGAACACACTGGTCATTAGATACAAGCTCACTGGCTGCACCGTAATAGGTGCACAAAAAAGTTGAGGTTTCTATAGGGGAACGATCTGCATGATATGAATAAACATCAGTAGAAATAAAGTCGAATTCTTCGTCGCGTTCATAGTTTTTTAATAAATTAAGGCAAGGTGCTGCCCCGGATTCTGACAGCATTTTCATATCGAGGATGATCATTTCCCGTGCTGCATTTCCTTTTTCAGACAGATTAAGGGCCAAAAGATCATTTACAGAAACTTCTGTGATATTGTCTTTAAGCGTAAGTTTAGATACAATCTCGTGAAAATCTCCGTTTAATTTTCTCATCCAGCAGAGAGCATTCAAATTCCCCTGAAATTCTGTGTTCACAAGCTCAGGAAATGAAGAGACCATTCCGATATGGTAGTTTTCAGACAGAGTATTCATGAATAAATGTACATTTTAACCATATGCAAAAATAGGTACTTTACGTACACTTAACAATATATTCTTCCGATGGTTTAATTTGCCTCTGCAATCATTTATACCACATCTCAGGGTAATGGTAATAATTAGTATGCAATTTGCAATAGTCTTAAAAAAACGATGACTTACAATCACAGCTTCCGGATATTGGTTTTATCTGCATTCTTATTTTCTTTTGCCTGCGGTGCACAACAGGAGAATGAAAAAAAATACTCATTATTTAACCCTGTTCCGAAAGCGCTTATGCGGGAAATGAATACTGACCGTCCTGATGTCACCGAATCACCTTATACGGTAGATGCAGGTCACATTCAATATGAGACAGATGCAGTAAGGCTTAAAAGAGAAGAGTCTGAATTAAATAAAACGCAGACCATACTGATCAATCAGGCTAATGTAAAGATAGGAATTACAGGTTCTACGGCCATACAAATAGGTTTTCAAAGTTATGGATTACAGAAAGAAACTGAAAAAAGTTCCGGAAATATCTCGAAGACACATGGTTTTGGAGACATCACCTTCCGCATAAAACAGAATATCACAGGAAATGATAAAGGTAATTTTGTAATGGCGGTACTGCCCTATGCTAAAATTCCATCATCGCAGTATGATGATGAAAGCAGGTTTGAATACGGTTTGATCGTGCCTATGCTTTATAAATTTGCCGGAGATTGGAATTTAGGATTTCAAGTAGAAGTAGATCGTTTGAAGGATCAGGACCTGCCGGAAATGCATACCGAACTCCTACAAACCCTTACCATTAGCCATCCGCTGACAAAAAATATTGACGGCATTGCAGAAACGTATTATACATATGACTTTAAAGCACATGAGTTTTCAAATTATATTAATGCTGCCATTCAAATGGAAGTAGCAAAAAATTTTAAAATTGATGCGGGACTTAATTATGGATTGCAGCACCATGCAGAAAAACATTATTTTATTGGTTTTTCGTATCTGTATTAAATCTGAGACAGGGAATTAATTAGAAAATCACTGTGTATATTCCGAATAATTTTATTCATGATCATTTGCACACAATTTGCTCCATCTGAAAAACAAACCAAATACAATATATTATGCAGTTTATTGATTTTAAAAAAGAACATTTTAAAGAAGATGAAAAAACAAATGATTTTGTGATTGAGATCTCAAAAGACGAAATCGGATTCGGGGAAATCAGGGTACAGGAAAGAAAAGATGACGAAATTTATGAAGACGCAGATTATGAAATCACCGATAATCCCGTAAAGGTTACCATAAGAATGAAAAAACCTGCCGATATAAGGGTTAATTTTTAAAATAAATGCTCCGAAGAAACTTCGGAGCATTTTCAAAAACTTATAACATGAAAAACTACTATTTTAACTTATAAAATTTAATATAAAACCGAGGATCTGCACTACATTGCACTGTATTTCGTGTATCTGTTGTACAGATGGGGATCCTCGGGAAAATTAAATTCATCATTGTGTATTTAGGCTGTAACTTATTATAGCTTTTCCGTACTATAAGGATTCAATATATACTCAGGTTTAATACCTGTTTATTGTATTGATTTCTTCAGGACAAATAATAAAGATTACATTTTTTTAAATTATATTCCAGATAATCAACTTATTCAATCTTTGCTTCAGTTTCATACTGTTATTTCTTACAAGAGAGGTACTAATTATATTCCAAATTAAATTAAATATTCAATTAACTGATTTACAGTATATTATATAAATAAACTAAAATCCAGGATTCCAAATTCCGGAAAAAAAATCACTAATTGGAAATCATCCGTATACAGGTTTCTTCAAAATAAGATTCTGAAAACAACAGACTCTTATGATATGCCGACTCACTGAAAGACCGGTATATTTCCTCATTGCACATCAGGTAATGAATTTTTCCCGACAGCTCATATACATCTGCAGAATTGATCAGGAACCCGTTCTTATTTTCATTGACCAATTCTGTTATTCCTCCAACAGGAGGAACTATTGCCGGAAGCCTATATCGCATTCCTTCCAGAATCGTCAACCCAAAAGCTTCAACCCATTGTTCCGGACGTGACAGGTTGACAATAATGCTTGCCTCACGGTAAAAAGAATGCATATCCTCCTGTGCGGGATACATTTTAAGATGACCCGGTACCGTTTTATTTTTAAAATAGGCATCAATTTCTTTCTGGGAAGCATTTAACACAAGTTTGAAAATATATGTGCTGTTTATTTCTGCCAGCTTTACGAATTCGTTGACCCCCTTATAGGATTTCAGAGAACAGATCATCAAAATAATAGGATCTGTTTTCCCCTGCATTGTATGCATGTATGACTGATCTGCCTTTTCGGCAAATTCGCGTTCTAAAAAGTTATACAGAAGTACCTGATTTTTAACAATCGGTTCCTTTTCCATAAGATAATTTGAAACAAAAACTCCCTTTGAAGCTGTTAACCTTGCAATTCCGAATAAAAATTTTTTAAAAATTTCAGGTTTTAGAGAAGTTTCATGAATATGATAAATTATTTTACAGCCCCGCAGTTTGCCAGCGACAGCTGCCCCAAAAGGAAGCACGGTATTAATGTAGATAGTATCTTCCTTTCTCAAGAAAAACAGAAGCCTGATCGTAAGATAAAGCTGACTGATAAAAAAATTACATCCTTTTATCAGCGGGTTCTGAGAAAACCGGTACCAAATAAGATGACGGGTTACTTCAGGCAAATCTGATAAAAAGCCTATGGTCCCGCCGGAAGTAAATAAGTGAGCTTCTATATTTTTTCTTGTCCAGGTTTTTAAAAGCTGCATTAATACCTTCGGACTTCCGCTATAGTCGTTTAGTAAATGGATGGCTATAATTCTGCTCATGTCATATACGGTTCTAATTTCATTAAGATGTTCTACTTTTTATTCAGGGAGAACTTTTCAACGTATTGTTTCCTGGCTCCCAGACTTAATTTTTTTCTGAGAGGCTGATCCAGAAACAGTCTTACCAAAGTGAGGCTCAGTTCTTCTATTGTCTTTTTATAATTCTGCTGAGGAACCAAAACACCACAACTGTTATTTATAAATTTTCCGGAGCCGTCATTTTGAAGGCCTATCACGGGTAATCCGAAACTCAGTGCTTCGGGAACTACCATTCCTGCTCCTTCATGGGAAGGAAAAAGGAATACAGAAGCACTTTCATACAATTTCATGAGTTCTTTACGCTCGATCCAGTCTATAATTTCTATAAAATCATTCATCCCGTTTTGGCGGATAAGGTTTTCGTAGAGTGCTTTTTGCTTTACTGTTCCCACAAGTATAAGTTTGCATTGGGCCTTATCTTTTTCCGGCAGATAATTGATAAATCCGATGAATGACCGTATCGTTAAATCAAAAGCTTTTAAAGTAACAAATCTTCCTACGCTTATTGCCGTAAAGCAGGATTTGGGATTAACCTCCAGATGTTGCTTAAAATCTTCGGCAGTTGCGGATGGATAAAGATCTTCAGTGAACTCGAGCTTTTCGGGAACGACTGTATTCAGGTACCAGGTATTTCCGGAATGCCTGACAGTCTTTTTTAATGAACATGAAAACTTTCGGAAAAGGTTTTTCACCATCCACATAAACCGGTCTTGTAAAAAATATGTTTTTGAATACATATTTAAATATTGTTCCGGGATCAGCGAATGAGGTTCCACAGGTCCCCAAACCATTGGCTTATGGAACTTCCACAGAAAGCTTGGAGTACGGTCATCATGAAAATTTACATTGTGGGTAATATCAAATTCCAGTTTTTGTTTTTTAATAAATGAAACAATACCTTTCTGCCAGAGATAGTAGTACAGCAAGGCTCCTCTACGACCTTTTTTCCAGAACCTCATCCAGTGAGGAAGATCAAAATAGAGAAAAGAAATATTTCTGTAAATACTGTCAGGATGTTCCGCTATATATTTTTCAATAGAAGTCCTGTTATTTTCTCTTGTAACGGCGATCACTTTCCTGAATCTTGCAATCTGACATACAAAATTCCAACCCATCTCATCTTGTGATCCTTCATAAGGATTTATAGCATAGCAGCTCGCCAATATAGTCTGATTCGTTTTCATAATTGTTTTTTATTATTAATTTAGCAGGAACACCTGCGATGATACTTTTTTCAAATTGGATTTTGCAGCGACGAATCTATTTTCCAGAGTTGCTCCCGATCCGGCAGTTTTTTATCTTGATTCTTTTCGCCCGCCTCCCAGGTAACAAATGGGAATACTGATATATTCTGGGTGTTGGCTGTACGGGTGGCAGGTACTACGTGATCCTGTAAAACATTAAGATTTGCTGTTTCTGAAATTACTGTGGATCCTGCAGTACCCTTAACACCGTTAATGGACATGACAAATTCTTTCCCGGAGAAAATGCCTTTGATATATATAAATGTGTTTTTTAAAAAAGATATTCTTTGTTCCGGCTGCATTTTCAATTCTTTAATCTGCTCCGTTATTTTTATCTGTTTGTATTCAGGTATATTTTCTTTAATAAAATCTTTGCAGCACTCCGGTATTTCCTTTTCGTTAAGCGAATAAAAATAATGCAGATATTTTGCAGTATCTGCATCACAGGCCGTCTTTATTCCGAATGTATCGGTTACTGACCGCTTGATCATTTTTCGTGCTTTCATAAATTCAAAGCTTTTCTCTCCGATTTTTTGAATAAGATTAAGATGGAGGATCTGATTATTATTCATAATAATTCTTATACTGTACATAAATGATTTTTTTGAAATCATCAAATGATCGGTCAGGCTATTGCTTTTAAGAAAGCGGATTATGTTTTCAGCGTTTTTCGGAGATACGAGAATATCAATTTCAGACTCAGGACTTAGCTTTTCGGGTTCCTGATCGGGAAATTTTAAAACGGCATAAGGAGTCAGATGCATGCTATCAAACATATCCATGATAAGCAGTTCTTTTTCTGTATATATTTCTTTTGCAAACTCGTTCAATGCTTCCGTCCAGGTCTGCAGGAGCAAATGAGTCTCTTCATCCAATACTTTTTGTTTTTGTATTGTGAAATATTCTGATATATTGATTATAAGGTAAAATTTCAGGTAGTGAATCAGCTCTGCGTCACTAAATTGGAGGGTTAGTCTGTTTTTCTGTTTCAGATCCTTTAAAATAGCTTTCCAGTGTTTTCTATCAACTAAAATTCCGTTCCGGATAATGAAGTGGAAGAAATCAAATCCCTTCGGCTTATCACAGGATGCAAGCTCCCAGTCATAAATAGAAAGCAAAGTACCGTGCACATAGCAATTCCATGAAGTAAAATCGCCGTGAGAAAAAGAAAGATTAATATATTGTGTTTCATCTACTTTTTCTATTACTTTGTACAGTTTCCGGATTAAGCCCGGCGGAATATTTTCATCATTGAATATATTCAAATTTTTCTTCAGCATCTGGAAGTATCCCCAATTCGCTACTAAACATCGACGCTGATACCTCTGTCCGATCCCTTTAACCGCTTTCGCATGGATTCTTCCGAATGTATTTTGGCGGTGTCCGTTTTTAGAAATATCACGAGTCTGCAAAATATTACCGTTGTGAAATAAAGACCTCGGAACCGAATAAAAGTTACTGCTGGAAGCAAAACGTATATTGGCAAGCTCATTAATAAGAAGATCTTTCGCTGTTTCTGTACATGCAATTTTATAAAATCTTTCTGCAGCGTACAAAAGAGCTTTATCGGCACCGGCTGTGCCGGTAGACATTGCCCAGTCACCTTTGATATTAAAAACAGGCTTTCCTTCAACAGCGCAGTATAATGTCTCTTTCTTAAAGAGCAGTCTCTGCAAACCAAGCTCAAATATAAGCCTTACTGCAATTGAATATAATTTTGCATTAACAGTACAGGCACTATAAAATTTTAAAAACAATGGTTTTTTTGATTTTGAGTTCCAAAACCATTTCAGGGAGCCGTCTGCATTCTGTATATAAGAAAAAGATATTTTTAAACTTCCAGGCTGCTGTGTGCTATACAATTTATATCCTGTACTATTAAATAAAGTTTTCATATTATTTACTTTGATGTATATAATATAAATACATTGCCAAATAAATAAAACATTGATTATCAGTCTATTAATTCATATTTAAAAATACCGTTTTTCCATATTTTGGAATAAAGTCTAATTTTTAAACTGAAAATTATAAGAAATTATATAGCTTCTCTACTGGATTACTACTTAGGGAAAATATCAGATTATTGGGTACGACAAATTGAAAATAATTAGAAATTATTTTCTTTTTTTACATCGATTTAATGGGGTAATTCGGCAACGGTAAATGGTTACCTTAGGTTAGATTTTAAAGGTAATTCTTATAAATTCGTGATAAGTTTTTCACAGTAAAAGTGAAGAGAGTATAGATAAATATGTATTATTCAATCTTATATTAAAATAGAAATAAAAAAAATTTCCTGAATATTTTAAATTTATTCTGGGCCATTTCCTCTCTGATGCTGATGATCTTTTCTATAGCTTGTTTCATTTTTTCGCAGACATCGTTTCCTTTCGTAATATAATCGAAAGTACCGTATTTAAGTGTATCTACAGCGGTATCAATATTTTGCTGGGAAGAAACCATAATCACATAAATATTAGGATCATATCGTTTAATTTTCTTTAGAACTTCAAAACCGTTGAGGTCTTCCATATTGTAATCCAGAAAGATGATATCAGGTTTATGATGAAGCGCATTAAGGCATTCGGTTCCGTTGCTGAAAATCGTTATATCATTATAATAATTATTTTTTAAATATCGCTCATACATGCTGGAGCAAAATTGGTCATCATCTACAATAAAAAGCTTCAAATTGTGAGTATTGTCCATTTATATAATTTACTAAATACTGTCACCACAATTATACCTTTTATTAAAAAACTGAAATACAAACACTTACATATCAATATATTTCCAAAATATGGAATCTGATCCTGAATCTGGACAATCTATAATTGATCTTCTTTCATCTGTTCTATGACATTCAATAGTACATTTTTTATTTTTTCAAATAAAGAAAACAGCATGGCAATATCCATACTCTGCTCTTTAGCCGAAATTTCCAGCTCTTTGAGGTCTGATGTTATTGAAGTAATGCCTACTGCTTCCACACTTGGTCTGATCTTATGGACCAACCTTGCAATTTCTGCAAAGTTTTTTTCGTTAAAAGCAATTTCTATAAGAGGAATCATCTCCTGGGTCTGCGTAATAAATAATGTAATGATCTTCCTGATAAACGCTTCATCACCCTGGCCCAGCTTTTTAATTTCTGTAAGATCATAAGAAGCTATTACATGTACTGCCTCTGAACCACTTTTTTTATTTTTTAAATGCTTATCGATAATCTTTATCAGACTCTCCTCTGCAAAAGGTTTGGTAATATAATCATCCATTCCGATGCTGATACATTTATCTATCTCGCTTTTAAAAGCATTGGCAGTGAGGGCGATGATCGGAGTTTTAATACCCATTTCCTCCCGCAGTATTTTGGTCGCCTCAATTCCGTCCATTTCGGGCATCTGAATATCCATTAAAACAATATCAAATTGTTCTTTTTCCAAAAGTTCTACGGCGATTCTGCCGTTGTCGGCTTTAGTTACCATACAGTTGTAATGTTTCAGCGAATTTTCTGCCACCAGCTGGTTCAGCTCATTATCTTCTACAAGCAATACCCGGATACCATCAAGAACAACATGCTGATTTTCTGCTGAAACCTCTTTGCGGGATTCCTGATTCCCTTTATTGAGAACCAGCTGTATAGTGATGCTCGTTCCGACATTTTTTTCGCTCTTTACATCAATTTCACCTTTCATAAGATGGATGAGTTCCCTGGTGATCGACATTCCTAAGCCTGTACCACCATATTTCCTGGAAATGGAGCTGTCTTCCTGGTTAAACTTTTTAAATATACTTCGGACATATTCTTCACTCATGCCAATGCCCGTATCTGTAATGCTGATCGAGAATGTCTGCTGATGGGGAAGATCCTGTAAAACCTTACAATCTACCGCAACTTTTCCATTGTTGGTAAATTTGAGAGAATTACCAAGAATATTATACAATATCTGCTCTATTTTTGAAGGATCTCCTTTAAAAGTGGTAAAAAGCTTATCAGAAAAAGAAGTGGTAAGCATCAGTCCTTTTTCCTGTGCTTTGGGCTTGAGTATGGTAATTACGTTTTCAACACTTTCTTTTAATGAAAAGTTTTTATTTTCCAGCAACATTTCACCGGATTCGATCTTCGAAATATCCAGAATATTGTTGATTATCGATAATAAATGTTGTGAGGCATTGTAGCTGTAATCTAAAAATTCCTGTTGTGAGCCGCTTACTCCTACTCTTTTCAGCTCGCGCAGAAATCCTATAATGGCATTCAGCGGAGTTCTGATTTCATGACTCATATTGGCCAGAAAAACTTCTTTGGCTTTGGAGGCTTCCAGAGCTTTGGCTCTCTGTAGTTTCAGCTCTTCTTCCAGCTTTTTCTGATCTGTAATGTCCAGGTGGATGCCTATTGATCCGAGAAGGTTTCCCTGATCATCATAATTCGGAGCACCGCTTATTGCCCACCATCTTATTTCTCCGCGCTTGTTTTTTACCGGAAGCTGATAGACGCTTGAAACTCCTTTTTTTCTCAATTCGATCTGCTCCCGAAGAAACTGCATATTGTTTTCGCCATACAAAAACAGCTGGGCCGGGTTTTTACCGATCAACTCATTAGGTTCAAAGCCTGACACTTCACAAAAGCTCTGATTGGCGTATCGGATCATTTGATTATTATCAACTTCCAGAAGCCCCAGATTCATATTGGCAATGATGTTACGGTATTTTTCCTCCTGCCTTTTGAGATGGTCTTCCGCTCTCTTTCTTTCAGAAATATCATTGTATTTCCAGAGATGTCCCTGATATTGGTCATTGATAAAAATAGGAATATAATCTCTCTCCAGAAATGTTCCGTCCTGCATTTCCAGAAGTTCATTGGTTACAATTTTCTTTTCTGTAAGGATTGTGTTGATTCTTTGTACAAAATGGTCCTGATCTTTAAACAGTTCTTTGGATTCTTCTGCGGAATTCGTGCAGTCCATCCCGATCATCATATCGGCAGACACGGGTATATTAAACATTCTGCAAAACAGATCATTGGTAAAAACAATCTGCCGTTTTTCATCTTCCATTAAGATTCCGGACTGTAAATTGGCCAATAATTTTTTAAGCATTTCCACAGTTCGCGACAGGTTTCTTTCAAGAACAAGGCGTTCCCTTACGTTTACAAGAACCTGGGTGAATATAGTGAGAAGATTTTTCTCAGTATCCGATAAATTATGATACTCCTTTACAAAATCAAATCCTACAAAACCCAGACATTCATTCTGCATCATTGCCGGAATTACAAAAAGACTCTTAATGTCCTGTTCCTGTAAGATTTCTTTAATGTCGCTTTCGGGCAGTTCCTGAACATCAGGATAATAAATACTTCCTCCCTTTTTGTTGATTTCCACCCAATCTCCCATCATTTCAAGAGGGATATCCTGAAGGTTTTCTATCTGCGGGGTAATGCCCTCACTGCAGTATTCATAGACATTTGAACAGGTTTTTTTTGTAAAATCATATCTGAAAATATATGCCCTGTCTGCTTTCACAAATTCAGACATTTCCTTAAGGGATTTATTGACGCTTTGGGACACCTCTTCAATCGGGATATTAATGTACTCGGAAGAAATATCCATTAGAAGATTCTGAAATTCAAGCTGGCTGTTAAGTTGCTCCTGCAAAAATATTCTCTTTTTCAACTGCTCAGATATATAGGATGACAGCTCGGTGAGATCTTCAGAACCGTGACTTTCAAGAGAAGGGTCAAGAATTTTTATAACCTCGTAAAGATTAGAGATGGACTTTTGCTTCAGAATATTTTCATTCTTAAGGTTTTCATTAATCTCGTTATATTCTTCTTCGTTTTGTTTAAAAACATGATTCATGAGATCTTTATCTCTCTCAAAAGATTTGTAAGATTCGTTGACTGCATGGATGAAGTTTTTGAATTGCGGATGATTTTTACAGTCTTCGGTCAGATATTTATCAATCTGTCTTTTTAAAAGCTTGTGAAATTTAATTTCCATTTTGTGTAATTTCGTTGATGGTCGTAATAGTGATGGTCTGGTTATGCAAAACACAATGATCAAAAGGCTGCAGGGGTGATATTTCGCCGTATGAATAAAATCCTGCGATTACAGCATCCGGTCCCAGAACATCCCTTACCACATCTACCTCTTCTGCAATACGGTCGCCTAAAACCAATTTTCTTCCCACACAACTGATAATGATTGCTATTGCAGGGTTTTCCTTGCACATTTCAAGACATTGAACTGCAGCATCGTGGGCGGCATCAACCAGCCTGTCTATATTGGCTTTCATGAATCTTACTTTGCTGCCTTCCGGGATGTCTCCTGCAAATACCATTGTCTCATCATTTTCATTAACGGATAAAATAGTTCTCACCACAGGATAAGGATTGTTTTCCGAGGTAAGGGACAATGGAAAAAGAAGTGCCGAACCCGGTAATTCTTCAGCGTATTTTCCCAGATATTTTTTATACAGTTCCAGTGCATTTCTTCCGTCAATTTCGTAAAGCACGTTTTGATGAGACTTTGTAACTGTTTTTTCGAGCCCGAAGCTTTCCCATCCTCCGTATGAAGAATGAGACAGCACCAGGTTCTTACCATAGAATCCAATGGCTACAATCTTATTGGGTTCTGCCACGGCATTCAGTCCGACTACCGTTTTTTCAAAATGGTCATCATCACCGGCAAGACCACCGGTTATCAAAACATCTGCAGGCCTTCCCGAATTCAGTCCCTCAACAAGCTGGCTTCCGTTGACCCGACTTCCGTCCGACAGGATGAATACCCATCTGAGATCCTCTTTTGGAAGTCGGCTGATGAGCATTTTCCCTGCTTCATAACTGTCCGAAAAATCAGTAATGTCAATTTGGGAGGTTTTCAGTAACGCCTTGTCAAAGCTGATGGCCGTAACGGCTACAGCATCATCATACACCTCATTGCTGAAGATTTCTCCTGAAGATGATGACAACGCAATTTCCGCTTTCGGGAATTTTTCTTTCAATACATTGAAAAAATTTTCATCTTCAAGTATCGCTCTAGCTCCGTAAGCCAGAACCAGCCCGGTATGTTGGTAATCAAGTTTTTCATCATTTCTTTCAAACTTCCACTCTCCGTTTTTATAAAGTAATTTTGCAGCTTTCATAAGAATATTATGTGTTTTTCTTTTCAATATGCTGAAGTAAATTATAGATCGTTGATTTCCCTATATCCAGCATTTTAGCTGTTTTAATTACATCATTATTATTTTTTTTCAGAAAGTGGATGATAATATCGGTTGTATATTCTTTAAGCGTTTTCTGACCGTGAAGAAAGTTTTCCGATTTTTTTTCGAGATTATAAAAAGTAATATCTTCTGCCATAATCTCTGCCTGATCCGACATCACACATGCCAGATCAATAACCGATTTCAGCTCCCGCACATTTCCGGGAAAGCCATACGAAAGAAGCTTTTTTTTGGACTCGTTGGATAATACTAAAGGTTTGCTTTTATTTTCTTTGGCAAACAATTCTATAAAATGCCTGGCCAGAATCAAAGTATCCTGTTCCCTATAGCGAAGCGGAGGAATTTCAATGGGAAGGCCGATAATCCGATAATACAAATCTTCCCTGAATGTCCCGGCTTTTACTTCATTAGCAAGATCTTTATGGGTTGCAGTAATTACACGCACATCAAGCTTAATTTTCTGGCTCCCTCCTACTCTGGTAATTTCTCTTTCCTGAAGGGCCCGAAGCAGCTTACTTTGGATATTGAGATCAAGCTCTGCAATCTCATCCAGGAAGATGGTTCCGCCATTAGCCTGTTCAAATTTCCCTGACGCTCTTTCCGAGGCTCCGGTAAACGCACCTTTTTCATGACCGAAAAATTCACTCTCCACAAGTTCTTTCGGGATAGCAGCCATATTAACCGCTATAAAAGGTTTATTTTTTCTTGCAGAATTGTAATGAATCGCTTTAGCCACCACTTCTTTCCCGGTACCCGTTTCGCCGGTTATCGAAACATTGATGTTTGATTGTAAAGCCTTATTTATTTTCGAAAATATTTTTTTTATGGATTCGCTCTGTCCGATAATCGTTTTTTCAAAAGCATATTTGGTTCCAAGCTCATCTTTCAGATCTTCAACTTCCTGTTTCAAAGAAATGGTTTCTTTAACCCGGATAATAGAATTCCACAGCAATTCTTTCGTATGCTCGTTCTTTACAATATAATCTTTTGCACCAAGCTTTAAGAAATTTACGGCTACCTCAATATTTTCCTGACCACTGATGACGATAATGGGAAGATCCGGATATAAACTTTTGATCTGGGTAAATAACTCATCACCCTGCAAATCAGGCAGTCCGAAATCAATACAGATGATATCCGGAGCCTGGTAAAGCGCAGACAGACACTCTTTTCCGGTATTGCAGATATGAACGTCATAATCAGGATTCAGCTGCAGATAATATTTGAGCATTTCCGCGAAGAAAGGATCATCATCAACTAAAAAGATTTTCATTATTTTGGATGGTTGTTTAGTTTTATTTTATTACTAATTTAAAAACTTTTCGTCAGATTAAGAATTATTTTCTATTTAAATAAAAAAATTGAAAATAATAAATAGTTATTAATGGTATTTTATAAAATAAATTATAATATAAACCATATTTTAAAAATATAGTATACCTTAAAATTTTTAAAATAATCCCGACAGTGCAGGACAATTTTTAACTCCGGTTATTTTAGATTGCAGTTATTTAAAATGTAATAATAATGAGTTTATTCAATCATAAAATAAAAATTCTGGCTTTTACAGCTTTACATACGGGTACACTCTTAGCTTCGGCACAATCAACAATTCAGAAAAAAACTGAAAAGATTGCAGTCCAATCGGGTAAAATTGTTCCAACCCATCTGAACTGGTCAGAAAGAATGCTGCTTTCCGAGATGCACCGCTTTCCCGAATCATGGATGCTTGATTTCAGCAAAAGCCCGAAATGGACCTACCCTTCAGCCATTGTACTGGACGGTGCCGAACAGCTCTACGCAAAAACAGGCAAGAAAGAATATTACGATTATATCAGCAGCTTCGGCGATAAGCTCGTTACGGAAGACGGAACAATACTTACTTACGAACTGGAAAAATACAATATTGATCTTCTGAACAGTGGTAACGTATTGCTTTATCTTTATGAAAAAGAAAAAAAAGAAAAATATCTGAAAGCTCTCCGGACTTTAAGATTACAAATTGAAGGGCAGCCAAGAACCAAAGAAGGTTCTTTCTGGCACAAAAAAATATATCCGTACCAGGTGTGGCTGGATGGCCTTTATATGGGGATGCCTTTTTATACGCATTATACAAAAGATTTCTCAAAAGAAACTGATGCCGCAAAAGCTTACGATGATATTGTTTTCCAGTTCGATTCGGTGCAGAAAAATCTTTTAGACAAAAAAACAGGGCTGCTGTATCATGGCTGGGACGAAAGCAGACAAGAAGCATGGGCCAATAAAGAAACAGGGTTGTCTTCCAATTTCTGGGGCAGAGGCATGGGCTGGTACGGAATGGCCATGGTTGACGTCCTTGATTATTTACCACAAAACCACCCCGGAAGAGCCCGGTTAATTTCTTACATCAAATCATTCGCTGACGCTATTATCAAAGTTCAGGATAAAGAAAACGGGTTGTGGTACCAGGTTCTTGATAAAGCAGGTGAAAAAGGAAATTACACCGAAGCTTCGGCATCTGCGATGTTTGTGTACATGATGGTCAAATCTGTGAACAAAGGCTATCTTCCTCAATCGTATAAAGGATATGCTAAAAAAGGATATGATGGAATTATTAAAAATTTAATTACCATAGACGAAAATGGCGTTGTAAATCTCAATAAATGCTGTGCAGTTGCCGGTTTAGGAGGAAAGCCATACAGAGACGGTTCTTACGAATATTATGTTAATGAAAAAATCCGTTCTAATGATGCCAAAGCAACCGGCCCTTTTATTCTGGCCAGCATAGAATTTGAAAAAAAATAAAGCTGAATCATTTAAAATTTAACGACAATGAAAAAATTAGGATTGCTTCTATGCTTTCTGATGGTAAACCTAAACTTCGCGCAGGAGAAAATCATTTTGTGGCCTAAAGGCAAAATGCCGAATTCAAAAGGTTTACAGCTGAAAACCGAAGAAAAGGACGGGAGAATTGTACAGATCAAAGAACCGGAACTGTTTGCTTTTTTACCTCCAAAAGAAGAAAGAAAGCCAATGGCCGTCATTGTTATTCCCGGAGGCGGTTATTACAAACTGACTTATGATCTGGGCGGTTACCAGATTGCAAAATGGTTCAACACCTTAGGAATTTCAGCATTTGTTCTGAACTATCGTTTACCGATTTCCCCTGATGTGAAGCAACGCGAAATCGCTCCGTTGCAGGATATTCAGGCTGCTGTAAAATATCTCAGAAAAAATGCCAGAGAATATGGTATTTCTCCCGAAAAGATCGGTGTGATCGGAACTTCAGCCGGCGGACATCTCGCAGCATCAGTCAGCAATACCACAACAGATTACACCGAACTAAAGGATGATTGGACATCCATTTCCACCATTCCCAATTTTGCGATTCTGGTTTCCCCGGTTATTGATTTGGGAGAATTTGCACACGTCGGAAGCCGTACCAGTTTATTAGGAGAAAATGCATCTCAAGAAAAAATCTCCGAATATTCTATGCAAAACAGGGTGACGGAAAAAACGCCGCCAACGTTATTAATTCATGCACAAAATGACAAAACCGTTCCTGTAATGAACAGTATTCTCTATTATCAGGCAATGACGAAAAATAAAGTAAAAGGCACACTGTTTATATTTCCTGAAGGTGAACATAAAATCGGAATTATCAATAAATCTGAGCTCACCGATAATTGGAAAAAGCTCTGTTCCGACTGGCTTAAAACCCTTTTCACTGCGCAATAATTTTTGTAACCGACAGTGCAGGATAATCAATTCTCATAATTATTTTAGATTGCAATACATAGAAGCCATTCTAAAATTTCACCCTGATACTTATGAAAAAATATATTTCACTTCTGCTTTTTTTAGTCTTTTCAGTTAGTATTTCTGCACAGTACAAACCTTGGACTTCTGCAAAACAGCCTTTAAAAGAGATTAAAGCTTTAAAGAAACACATAAAGAAGCCCATGTTCCGAAATGCAGACTACCTGATTACCGATTTCGGCGCTGTAGGAGACGGAAAAACGAAAAATACGCAAGCTTTCAAAAAAGCCATTGAAAAGTGTAATGCAGAAGGCGGCGGAAGAGTAATTGTTCCGAAAGGTGTTTTCCTGACCGGAGCCATTTATCTGAAATCGAATGTCAATCTTCATTTGAGCGAGGGTTCTACGATTCTGTTCAGTCGTGACAGCAACGACTACCCTATCGTTTTCACGCGTTGGGAAGGAATGGAATGCATGAACTATTCATCCTTAATTTATGCTTATGAAGAAGAAAATATCGCCGTTACCGGAAAAGGAACATTAGACGGAAATGCAGATAACGATAACTGGTGGTTTTGGTGTGGTGCCACAAAATACGGCTATAACGAATCCCGTCCGGGAAGACAAAATCCTGCCCGCGCAAAGCTCCACGAATATATGGGGCAGAGAAAACCTGCCCGAGAAAGAGTTTTCGGGGACGGTTATTACTTAAGACCAAATTTCGTTCAGCCTTACAAGTCTAAAAACTTTTATATGGCAGATGTTTTGGTTAAAAATTCTCCAATGTGGAACCTGAATCCTGTTTTGTGTGAAAATGTTCTCATTGAAAGAGTAAAAGTCATCAGTCACGGGCCGAACAACGACGGTTTCGATCCTGAAGCCTGTAAAAACGTCTGGATTAAGGATTCCTATTTCGACACCGGAGACGACTGTATTGCTATAAAATCAGGAAGAGATGAGGACGGAAGAGATATCGGAAGACCTGCCGAAAACCACATCATCGAAAACTGTGAAATGAAAGACGGTCACGGCGGAGTTGTTATCGGAAGCGAAATTGCCGGCGGTGCAAAAAATATTTACGCTATCGGAAACGTAATGGACAGTAAAAATCTTGACCGTGCGCTGAGGATCAAAACCAGTTCAAGCCGTGGCGGAATTATCGAAAACGTATTTTTCTACAATACAAAAGTGGGCGCTTATCAGGAAGCAGCCGTTCGTTTCAATATGCATTATGAAAAGCCCGGAAATCATATTCCGACCATCAGAAATATCTGGGTTGAAAATTTAACCGTAGATAAAGGCGGAAAATATGCAGTTTTCTCCGATGCTTATGAATCTTCACCCGTGACGGATTTCACCATGATTAATGCTAAAATGGTCGGTGTTCAGATTCCGTACAAAGTAGATTATATGAAAAATGTGACCTTAAAAAATGTAACTGTAAACGGAAAGCCTTTAACCGAGTTAAAACCATAAAATGCGCAGAAAGACCATTGTCGCCGGACTGATTGCTTTATCATCATTCTCACACTCTATTGCCCAATCGAAACATTGGCAGAACATCGAGCGTGAGCTGCATTACAAAGAAAACAACGGTGATTTTTTACTGGTTAACGGGAAATACCGTTTCAACCGTGCGTTGTACGGAGACCATCGTGCATCGAGAGTTGAAGCCGGAGACTTGCCGGAATTTGCATTATACCTTCCCGGAATGGGTGGAAATTTACAGTTTGCTATTCAGAAAGGAAATTCAATTAAAAAATTAATTCAGGCGGATAAAATTGAAACCCGTTATCGACCTGGTTCAATGTTATATGAAATCAAAGATCCGATTCTTGGAACGGGGACATTGAAACTGACTGTTTTGGCGCAGGCCAAAGAAGAAGGTTTAGTTGTGAAGATGGAAACCGTCAATGTAGATTCATCCACAAAAATTTATGCGATTTACGGCGGAGCAAGCGGCACTACGTTCAGCAGAAACGGTGATATTGGTGCAGATCCGGAATCCGGATTTTACCTGTTGCCTGAATATTGCCTGAACAATCAGTTTCAGGTTAATAAAAATCAGTTTCAGCTCAATTATTTAAATAAGAAAAAAGAAACTCAAATTGTCAGCGGAAGTTTTTCAAATGTAAATTCCTTACAGCAAACTGACGCGACAACATTAGAAAAACTGGCCGAGTTTACTCAAAACAAAACAGATAAATCTCCGATTGTTTATGCTTCATATTCTCCACAAAATCAGCCGGTTTTCATTCAGGTTATCAAGGGAAAATCTGACAAGAATTTTTCCGATGAAGATTTGAAGAACATCTTTAATGAAGCGGAACAATCCCGCTTAACATTAACGAATCGAATTCAGTTAAAAACTCCGGATTCAGATTTAAATAATTTCGCAGCCAATCTAGCTGTTGCTGCTGACGGAATTTGGGAAAGTCCGACCTTCCTTCACGGTGCCGTTGCCTGGAGAATGCGTTTGAATGCGTGGCGTGGAGCTTACACAGCCGATGCGCTGAATTGGCACGACAGAGCAAAAGAACATTTCGAAAACTACGCCAATTCTCAAGTTTTAAAACCAGACTTTGCCCCTGTCGTAATGGATACGGTGCGCCATCTTGCCCGTCACGAGGAAAAAATGGGGACTTCCGTTTTTTCGAGCGGATATATTTCCAGAAATCCGAATGACAACACAAAACCACATCATTACGACATGAATCTGGTCTTTTTTGACCAGCTTTTTTCGCATTTCAATTATACCGGAGACAAAGAATTACTGAAAAAAATGTGGCCGGCGATGGTTCGTCACATGGACTGGGAAAAACGGAATTTTAAACGGGGCGATCTGTATGATGCCTACGCTGCAATTTGGGCAAGCGATGCACTGCAATATTCGGGTGGAAAAGTCACTCACACTTCAGCATATAATTATAGGGCCAACCGTGAAATGGCCAAACTGGCAAAATTGATCGGTGAAAACCCGCAGCCTTACGAACAGGAAGCAGATGCGATTCTAAAGGCTATGAAGAACCAGCTTTGGATAAAAGACAAGGGTTATTTTGCTGAATACAAAGATGCTTTAGGCAATCAGATCGTTCATGACAAACCGGGAATCTGGTCAATTTATCATGTTTCCGATGCGTTTATTCTGAATGAATTTGAAGATTATCAGAACTTACAATACATTAATAATTATACCCCGAAGATTCCGGTGACGGTAAAAGGGGAAAAAAATAAAAATTATTACACACTTTCAACAACCAATTGGCAGCCGTATGACTGGTCGATCAACAATGTCGCTTTAGCAGAAAATTTACAAACAGCTTTGGCTTATTGGCAGGCCGGAAGAAATGATGAAGCGTATCAGCTTTGGAAAGGAAATTTGGTAGAAAGTATGTATTACGGAATCAGTCCGGGCAATTTTGAGCAGCTTTCTCATTATGATGCTTTTCGTGGTGAATTGTACCGGGATTTTGCCGACCCGATTGGTGTCGCTTCAAGAACATTGACAGAAGGACTTTTTGGCGTTTATCCGAATTTGTTAGAAAATAAAATCAGCATTAAACCGGGATTTCCAAAGAATTGGAACTCTGCAGAACTCAAACTTCCGGATTGGGATTATCAGTTTAAAAGAACTTCAAAAAAGACTAAGTATTTATTTAAATCTAAATACCAAAATCCTGTTTCGCTGAAAATGCATATTCCTGTGAATAAGTCCAACATCAGATGGGTGAAAGTAAATGGTAAAAATGTTGATTGGAAAATTAAACCGAATTCTATTTTACAGCCAATTGTTCAGTTTGAAACCCCAAAAGGAAAAGATTTTAAAATAGAAATTAAATATTCCGGAGAAGAAATAAAAAACGAGCAAACGGATTATATCAGTCATATTTCTGAAAATCTTCAGTTAAATTTTGATTCAAAAAAGAAAATAAAACAAATCTACGACCCACAAGAACTCATTAAAAATTCCCCTTCTCCGGAAGGGTGGATTCGACCAACGGGAGAAGACGGGGTGGTCAGCTCAAAATTCAGTCTCATTCAGGAAGAAAAAAAAGGGACTTTCTTCGTCCAAGTCGAACAAAACGGAACGACTTGGTGGCAGCCCGTGAATGTAGATATCCGTTTTCCTGTGGAAACAAAATGGATCAGTCAAAAACTTCAGATTCAATCCCAATTATCCATTCCAATTACTGGAAAACTTAGTGTTAATGGTATAATTCAAACTTTCAGTCTTCTAAAAAATCAAAATAAAACCGTTGAAATTCCCTTGAAATATTTGAGCAAAGGAACCAATTCTATCGAGCTCGAATACAACGGAATCAAACAAAATATAGAAATCACAGATTGGGAAATTGAAAATCGCGGTGAATTCAACAACATTTCATTGGCATCAAAATACAATGAAAAAGTGACGGAGATTTTCAACCAGAAATACCTTTCGCCCCGACTGAAAGTCCCTACGCTTCAGCTTCCGTGGCAGGGAATCGGAAACTGGTGTTATCCGCTAATTACGGCTCAAATCGATGATAGCGGATTAATGAATAAGAGAAAAAACAACAAAGTCGATTTCCTTGGAATTCCTTTTTTGATTGATAAAACGGATAAAAATATTGCGTTTGCAAGTCAGTGGGATAATTACCCGGATTCGATTGAAATTCCTTTAAATGGAAAAGGAAGAAAGATCTATTTTTTAATGGCCGGCTCTACCAATCCGATGCAGTCGCAGATTGTGAACGGTAAAATCACCGTTCAATATACCGATGGTTCGACTTCAGAATTGGAGTTGAAAAATCCGACGAACTGGTGGCCGATTGAGCAGGATCTGTTTGATGATAATTTTGCGTTTGAAATTCCGGATGATAAAATTCCGTACCGAGTAAAACTGAAAACCGGGGAATTGTACAAAGGCGGAACATTGAGCAACTATTCGAGCATCAAAGGATTTACGGACCGCCAGGTTGATGGTGGTGCGGCAACAATTCTGGATCTGCCGATTGACCCGAATAAAGAATTAAAATCTGTAAAATTAACGGCAGTGAGCAATGATGTGGTAATTGGAATGATGAGCGCTACTGTTTTGAAATAAATATGAATATTTAACCACAAAAGATTCAAAAGAAATGCTTGAAAATAAGAAATTCAAAAGTTTGCAAAATATATTGTTATGAGTTTTCGTTTTGCCACCTTTTAAATATCTAAATAAGAAGAGAAAATCTTTTGTCTCTTTTGCGTTAAAAATAATTAAAATTGAAATCGAAGATTCACGAATTCAATAATTAAAATAAAATAATATGAGTAAAAAAATCGTAATATATCTGAGTCTTTTTTGCATTGGATTTTCTTCAATGAATGCTCAGAAAATCGACCGTAAGAAGGTTGTTCAGCGGCATAATGTGGTTAACGTCACAGCCGATACACTATCCACTTTAACGGTAGGAAACGGAAAATTTGCTTATACGGTTGATGTTACCGGAATGCAGTCGTTCCCTGAATATTATAAAAACGGAGTTTCTTTAGGAACGCAGTCGGAATGGGGCTGGAACAGTTTTCCGAATACAGAAAACTATAAATTCGAAGAAACCTTAAAACCGTACGACTTCAATAATGACGGAAGAAATGCTTTATACAGCGTTCAGATCAAAGAGCCGGAGCGCAACAAAAAAGCGGTGGAATATTTCCGTGTCAATCAGCACCGTTTGCAGCTCGGAAATATAGGCCTTGAGCTGATTAAAAAAGACGGCAAAAAAGCACAGATTTCAGATTTGCAGAATATCAATCAGAAAATTGATTTATGGACGGGAATCATTACGAGTGAGTTTACTTTAGAAGGAATTCCGGTAAAAGTTTGGACAGCCGCTTTTCAAAATTCAGATAAAATCGGGGTTAAAATTGAATCGGATCTCATTAAGCAAAAGAGGCTGAAAATTTTTGCACGTTATCCTTATCCGAGCGGACAGTTTCTGGATGAAGCGGTTTTTTATGGAAATGAAAATCAGCATTCTACAAAACTGATGTCATCAAATTCAAATCAGGGACTGATTGAGCATAAACTGCAGACTGCCGATTATTTTACACAATTATATTTTACAGACGGAAAATTAAGTGAAGCAGGAAAACATTATTTCGTGTATGAACCTTCTCCAGGCAACAAAAGCGCCGAATTGACTGTAGAATTTTCACCTAAAAATCAGAAAAGTACTAAGACGTTATTTGCGGATGCTGAAAAAGAAAGCAGTACGGGTTGGAAAAACTTCTGGGAAAGCGGTGCGGCCGTAGATTTTGATGGAAGTACCGATAAAAGAGCCAATGAACTGGAACGCAGGATTGTTCTTTCCGAATATTTAACAAAAGTTCAGTGCGGAGGAAGCAATCCTCCCCAGGAAACGGGACTTACGTTCAACAGCTGGTACGGAAAGCCACACACGGAAATGCACTGGTGGCACGGTGTTCACTACCCTTTGTGGGGAAGACCGGAAATTCTGGAAAAACAAATGGATTACTATTTCAGGTCATTTGAAAAAGCTAAAAAATTAGCCGAAAGACAAGGTTATAAAGGCGTTCGCTGGATCAAGATGTCGGATAATGACGGGAATGAAAGTCCGTCTTCTGTTGCTGCATTTCTGATTTGGGAACAGCCGCATTTAATTTATATGACCGAACTTTTATACCGTCACAACAAAGACCGAAAAGTTCTCGAAAAATACAAAGACCTGGTTTTTGCAACGGCTGAATTTATGGCTGATTTTGCCACCTATGATAAAGAGAAAAACCGTTACAATTTAGGAAAAGGGGTGATTCCGGCGCAGGAAGTTTTTCCCGCAAAAGATACTTTCAACCCGACTTATGAAGTGGCATATTGGGATTGGGCATTAAAAGTTGCTCAGCAGTGGAAAGAAAGACTGGGTGAACCGAGAGATAAAAAATGGGACGACGTGATTACGAAATTAGCTCCGCTTCCTGTTCAGAACGGTGTTTATTTATCAACAGAATCGGCAAAAGATTCATTCACTTTTCCAAAATGGATGACCGACCATCCGTCTGTTTTAGGTGCACTCGGAATGGTTCCGGAATCTCCGAAGCTGGATAAAAAAATCATGAAAAATACGCTGGATATCGTATGGGAAAGATGGAACTGGAGCCATACATGGGGCTGGGATTTCCCGATGACAGCAATGACGGCTGCAAGGCTCGGACTTCCGAACAAAGCACTGGATGCTTTATTTATGGATATTCAAACCAATACTTATTTAAAAAACGGTCATAATTTCCAAGATGATCGGTTGAGGATTTATCTTCCCGGAAACGGCGGTGTTTTAACTACTGTTGCCATGATGCTGGAAGGCTGGGACAATTCCACAGGACAGTTTCCGGGATTCCCGAAAGATGGCACATGGAAAATAAAAGCAGAAGGTTTTAAAAAGATGCCTTAAAAAGTTTCACATTCATATAGTTGAAGTCTGTCCAGATAATGGGCAGGCTTTTTTGTTCGGGGTTCGTGGTTTAAAGTTTACAATAAAATCGGAGTTATCATCGTTTTAGATTACAAAATCGGTAATTTAAATAATTTAAACTTATATAAATAAAAAAATCTAAACTATTTAAAATTAACAATTTACAGTTAAACATTTCATTAAACATGACGATTATCAGTTATTATAAATTTTTGTAACTTGTCTTCTTTAACAGATTATTTTTATTTAAACATTTTTGTTAAGATAAATCATTTCTCATATCCTACACTATGGCTGAAACTTTTGAAATACACATCAACGAAAACTCCAGAGTTCCCAAATACAAACAGATCGTAGATTCTATTCTTAACGGAATTGATGCAGGAGAAATTAAAATCGGTGAAAAAATCCCGTCTATCAACGAACTGAGCGAATCGTGTTTTCTCTCAAGGGATACCGTTGAAAAAGCCTATAAAGAGCTTAGAAAAAGGCAGATTATCGAATCGGTTAAAGGCAAAGGCTATTATATTTCACGTATCAATAAGAATGACTCGATCAATATTTTCTTTCTGATCAATAAGCCAAGTACTTATAAAATGATGATCTATGATTATTTTGTGAATGCAATCGGTTCCAAAGGCAATGTAGAGATGTATATTTACCACTGTGACGAAACACTTTTCATTAATGCTTTAAAAAAGAATCTGGGAGGATTTGATTATTATGTGATCATGCCTCATTTCCGTGACGGGCAATCAAAGCATACAAGCTCTACAAGTGAAGTGATTGAAATAATCGAAAAAATACCCAAGAATAAATTGCTGATGCTGGATAATACAAAGCCGAATATTTCAGGAGAATATGGCTCTATTTTTCAGGATTTTGAGCATGATATTTACAATGCGCTGAAAGAAGGATTAGATAAAATAAAGAACTATGGAAAAATAATTCTCGTTTATCCTGACAAAGATATTCATCCCTACCCTTTCCGGATTGTGAGAGGATTTGAGAATTTCTGCAGAGATTTTAAACTTGATTATGAAATTCTTGATGAAATTTACCCCGACATGGAACTTCAGGACCGGGATATTTTCATTACCATCCGTGAACGTGATCTGGTGAATCTGGTGAAACAGATCCGTCAGAAAAACCTGAAACTGGGCGAAGACATCGGAATTATTTCCTACAATGAAACTCCATTAAAGGAATTGCTGGGAATCACCGTAATCACAACAGATTTCAAAGCAATGGGCGAATCTGCAGCGTATATGATCTTAAAAAATAAAAAGGAATCGGTGAATAATGTGTTTAAATTTATCCAGAGAGATTCTCTTTAAACTGTTATTTAATTAAATTGCGCAATCGATTACACTAATTTTTAGTATTCAATTTTAAAATATTTATTATGATTAAAAAAGTTATTCTTGCCGTGAGCTTCATCGTGGCAGTCAGCATCTCCGCACAAAAAACAAATGATAAAGATGCAGTGGCGGCTGCCGCCGAAAAGCTTCGATTGGCTATGATTAGCGGAGAAAAGTCGTCACTCGAGTCTTTAATTTTGCCGGAATTGACGTACGGACATTCCGGTGGTCACATCGATGATTCCAAAGAGTTTGTCGAAAAACTAGCCAGTAAAAAATCTGATTTTTTAACCATTGATATTACCAATCAAACCGTGCAGATTGTCGGCAATACAGCGATTGTCCGACATCATTTTTACGCAACGACAGCCGATGCAGGAAAAGCTCCGGGGGATGTTACTCTGGATATTTTACTGGTCTGGGCTAAAGTGAAAAACGACTGGAAATTGCTGGCAAGACAGGCGGTGAAAGCGGAGAAGAAGAAATAGTTCTTTTTATTATAATTTAAAATTCGCAGGGAGTTCTTTGCGAATTTTTTTGTTTTAAAAATTTTTGTTATTTATTGACGCAAAGATTTATTTTTTATTCTGAATATGTAAAGGAGCAAAGAATGAAATCAATAATTAATTTTTATGAAGCGGTCCTTCGAGCTTTACGAAACAAATTTATTTGTCTTTACTTATCAAAATCAACAGTTTGAATAATTAAATTTTCATTTAAAACTTGTTTCAAGTTTTGGCTAAAGCCGATTGAGATACACTAATAAAAAAACGGGCTAAAGCCCGTTTCTATTGATAATTATTGTGTATTATTTATAAAAAAATTAAAGTTTAAAAAAACTTTTATCTTCTTTCTTCTATCTTCCAGTCAAATTACCTCACCCTAAAATCCTGTAGCTGTTCCGGTTTTTCGCAGCAAAGCTGTTCCATTACCTGTCTGAACTGCATTTTGAGCATTTCAATAATATGGTCACCGCCCTGATCGCCCAAAGCACCTACAGCATACATAAACGTTCTTCCCATAAAGGTAAATTCTGCACCGCAGCTCAATGCACGGGCAACATCGGGACCGGTTCTCACGCCGCTGTCCATCATGATTTTAATCTGATCTTTATATTTTTCACTGATCTCTTTTACCACGGCAATGGTAGATTCTCCGGCATCCAGCTGTCTTCCGCCATGATTGGAAATAATCATTCCGTCAAAACCTAAACGCACCGCTTCTTCAGCATCTTCATCGGAAGCGACTCCCTTGATGACCAGTTTTCCTTTCCACTGATCGCGGATCGCCTTGATTCTGTCAGAATTTAATCTTCCTGAAAAGGTGGAATTCATGAATTGTCCCAACTGTTTTACATTCATATTTTTATCCATGTATTTTTCCATGGTTTTAAAGGAAGGAACGCCATGTTTCAACATTTCAAGACACCATTGAGGTTTTGCCAGCGCCTGGGAAACATTTCTGAAATTCAGCTGTGGCGGCATTGCCAGTCCGTTTCTTATTTCTTTTGCTCTGTATCCGAATGTAGGAACGTCTGCCAAAACTACCAGGACATCATATCCCGAAGCTTCACAACGGTTGAGAATATCGTCGCGCAGCCATTCTTCTCTCGGATGATACAGCTGATACCATGCTTTTCCTTCCGTTAATTCCGCGATTCTTTCAATACTGCTGGTAGTAACGGTGCTTAAAATAAACGGAATATTGTGTTTAAAAGCTGCTTTTGCAAGAATCTCCGGAGCGTTCGGCCACATTAATCCCTGCAAACCAACCGGAGAAATCCCGAAGGGCACGGAATAATTCACCCCGAATAATTCGGTTTCCATATTGGCTTCTGCAAAATTGTTATTCAGATACCGAGGGCGAAGCAGCACTTCTCTTAATTCGCTGGTATTTCTGTCACGGTTTATATTTTCATTACAGCCGCCGTCCAGGTATTCAAAAGCAAAACGTGGCATTCTTTTTTTAGCTCTTTCAATCAGTAATTCGAGGGAAGCGTAACGGGTATCGAAGGGAAATGCCATGATTTATAAATTAAGAATTAAGGGTTGAAGCACTTTCATCTGATAATGCTGCTGTAAGAAGGTTTCGTCTATCTTTTTATTGGAAATCACCATTGAAGCTCCCAATGCAGAACCCAGCGGCGAATGGCTGGACATTACATTATAATGCTGAAAATGATGTGACATCAGTTTCATAAATACATCATTATCGGTAAATCCGCCATCGATATAAATATGCTGAATTTCAGAATTTCCGATGGCATTTGTAATCGTATGAATCTGTAGGTCCATCAGTTCGATCATCAGCTGATGATAGGCCTCTTCAAAAGTTGCGAAAGAATTTAAATCGGTTTCGCTGATCATTTTTCTTTTTAAAATAATACCTTCAAAACGGAAATAAACTGCTTTATGCTTCATTAAACGAAGGTACAAATCCTGATCAAATTGTACTTCTCTGTGGAAACCGTACTCTTTTCCATAATGCGCGCATAATTTTTCGACCTGAATTTTGTATTCATTTCCCATGAAAAAACGGGATGCTTTTACACGTTTTCCATCGATTCTCATGTAATTTAAGCAATTGTTTTCAATGTCTTCATCCGTTAGGCTCTCATCATTAAAAGGATTCAGAGAAATGCTCCAGGTTCCTGTTGAAAGCAGTAAAAACGGTTCTTTTTTGCTTAAGATATACGGTAAAAGTGCCGAAGAACTGTCGTGGATCCCAACCCCAATTTTAATTTTCTTATTTCTGTATGAAGTATTGATGCTTGCTGAAGTCGGTACAATTGGCGGCAACAGGGCATCAATTTCTTCTTCGTACACCCAGTCATGGTAATCTGCTTTATCATAATCCCAAAGATTGGTGTGACAACCAATTGATGTAAATTCGGAGACACAGATTCCGGTAAACAGGTAGGATAAATATTGGGGTAAATGAAGGCTGTACCGGATTTTTTTGAAAACTTCCGGATGTTTATATTTCAGCCAGAATAATTGCAACCCGGAATTGAGCATTCCTGCTTGTGGCGAGGCTGTTTCACGGGCTATTTTTAATTTGTTTCCGTGTTTTTTATAGAATAGATCCAATATTTCCTCATCCATCGGCTTGGTATAGTTGTACAAAGGGGTAAGAACATTTCCTTTCTGGTCCAGATGCACAAAACTTGCCCCATACGTAGAGAAATTAATGGCTTTTACTTCAAAATTTTCATCGTCCAGAATGGCATTGAAATTATCTTTGATCCAGTTTTGTAAGGCCGCCAGATCTTCCGTTGGATAACCGTCTTCATCAGTCGTAAGGGGAAGTTCCGTATATTCCCGAACGATTTCTTTATAATTTTTATCAAACAGAAAGAATTTTTTATTGGTCTTTCCAATATCAAATACGATGGTTACCTTCTTTTTTCTAGACATTTTCAAGGATGATTATTTTTTTCATTGCGAGAGCGGAGCGACAAAGCAATCTTTTAATTAAACACTTTCTTTTATTTAAACGCAAAGCCCGCAAAGTTCTTTTTTTAATACTATACGTTTTTAAGTTCGCAAAGGCGTTCTACTTAGCAAAGAGCACAAAGAGAATGTAATGTATACTCTGTAAACTCATAATGTTATCTTTAAACAAAGGTCATTTTTTCATTGCGAAAGCGGAGCGACCAAGCAATCTTTTTAATTAAATACTTTTATTTAAACGCAAAGCCCGCAAAGATCTTTTTTTAATACTATATGTTTTTAAGTTCGCAAAGGCGTTCTACTTAGCAAAGAGCACAAAGAGAATGTAATGTATACTCTGTAAATTCAATAATGTATTTTGTTAAATATTCAATTACATTAATAATTAACACCATTAAGGAGTGTTCAGATATTAAGATCATTAAGAAAAAATCCACTAATTCTCAAGCAATACTGCTTAAACCCCAATAATCCAAACACTTTCAACCTTAATGATAAAAATATAAGGATACATATAATTGAAAACTTTCGATTGCACTTGAAAGTTCAAATTATCATTTTAAAAACAGGTTTATAATCCTGTTGCTTTTACATTCAGGCCTCTTTCGGAAATTAAATTTTCTCTGACTTTGAGATTTCTGTAAGCCGAAATAGGATCAATCGCTGCACCTGTCTGTAATCTTGCAGCTTTCAATAACGGACGAACATCCGTTCTGTACGCATTTTGTAAAATTTCCTGGGCACGAACCACATCGTTATTCAGCTGCGCATCTTTCAATGCTTTCTGATCTACTAAAAGTGCCTGAGCATATGCGATTAAAATCGCTTCCAACGACTGAATAAGGTCTTCCAACGGATCTTTAATATTGTGGCTTGCATCAATCATCCAAGCCGGATACGGATTCTGCGGATTGTTTTCCATCCCATACACCAATTCATTGAAAATCAGGAATAATGCGTAAGGTTTTATTGAACCCACTGTTAAATCATCATCTCCGTACTTACTGTCATTAAAATGAAAGCCACCTAATTTTCCTTTATACATTAACGTGGCAACGATTTGCTCAATATTTGAATTGGGTAAATGATGACCTAAATCAACCAAAGTGTAGGCTCTTTCTCCACAAGTATTGGCTAACATAAAAGAGGTACCCCAATCCTGAATAGTTGTTGAATAGAAATTCGGTTCGTAGGGTTTATATTCGATGAATAGTTTCCAGTCTTCCGGCATTCCTGCATAAATTTCCTTTAAACTTTGCTCCGTTTTTGATAAAGCCGTCTGAAAATTCAACTGTCCCGGAAAGCTTGCCCCGTCTGCCAACCAAACGGTTAAGCTTTTTGAACCTAGTTCTTCTCCGATTCTTATTACTTCTTTATTATGCTCAACAGCATACGCTCTTGCGTCTTCATTTGCGGCATTTAAAGATCCGAATTTGTAGGATTGTTTTGCTCTCGGCTGATCCTGAAACGTATTGGAATTCATTGCATCGAAAATCAATCCGTGAGATATCGCTTTTTCTTTAATTGCTTTTATATCAGTAGGTATATCCCAAGGAATGTGAAGCGAAACTGCCCCTGCGGAGTGTGTTAAAGCATGAATCAATCCAACATCATCTAATTTCTGCTCTAATGTTGCCGGCTCTCCACCGTAAGAAAATCTTCCGAAGCGCGTTCCTCCGGCGCCCAAAGCCCAGCTTGGAATGGCTACCTGAAAGTCAGCAATTTTGTTGACGATTTCAGAAACGTCTGCTCCCGACTTCGTGAGTTTATCTGATAAATAAGAGAAATCCGAATTGAAATTTGCGGTTTCACTTTTATTATACTGTTCTATACTTTCTTTGTTTATAATCATGTTCTGATTTATTTTTCACAGAATTGTATTTATTATGCACTTGCATCCTGTGCTATTGTAGGTCGCCACTTCGTGGCTCTGGTTGAAGAAATTTATTTTTAAATTCATTTAACATAATAATATCAAACTTACGATTTAAAATATATTCCTTCAGTATTGATGTAAAAAATTATCTCGGGAAAGCATTAGCCATTCCGCCGTCTACATTGATGATGTTTCCTGTGCTTTTATCTAAAATGGCAACGCAGGCAAAAACTCCGTTGGCAATGTCTTCCGGAAGTATGATTTCATTTAAAAGATTTCTTTTGGCATAAAATGCCGGAAGTTCTTCCACCGTGATTCCATTGGCTTTTGCGCGGCCTTCTGCCCATTCTCCTTCCCAGATTTTGCTTCCCACGATTACGCCGTCCGGATTCACCACGTTTACCCTGATCTTATCCGCAGCCAATTCGGCAGCTAATAATCTCGTCATGTGCTGTTGTGCTGCTTTTGCAGTTCCGTAAGCCACATTGTTTGGCCCGGCAACCAATCCGTTTTTGCTTGCAATGTTGACAATGTCTCCGCCTAAAGCCTGCTTCTTCATGATTTCCACACCATTTTTTGAAAGTAAAAACTGTCCTTTCACTAAAACATTTTCTAAAAGGTCCCAATCGTTCAAAGTGGTTTCTTCCAAAGATTTTGAAATGGCCAATCCTGCAGAATGAACGATGATGTCTACTCCCCCAAATGCCAAAACAGTTTCTTTGAAAGCTTTAGCAATATCCTGCTCACATGTCACATCACACTGCACTGCAGTTGCCTGGTCTTTGCTGTATTTTGATGTCGCCGTTTGTACAGCTTCCTTGTTTAAATCTGTATAGACTACAACTGCTCCTTCAGCAACCATTTTATCTGCGATAGCCTGCCCGATTCCGCCTCCGGCTCCTGTAACGATGGCAATTTTTCTTGATAATGGTTTTTCTTTCGGCATTCTCTGAAGCTTCGCTTCTTCCAATAACCAATATTCAATATCGAAAGCTTCCTGTCTCGGTAATGAGGTGTATTCTGAAATGGCTTCTGCACCGCGCATTACATTGATGGCGTTGACATAAAATTCACTGGCCACTCGCGTAGTCTGCTTGTCTTTTGAGAAACTGAACATACCCACTCCAGGATAAATGATGATGACCGGATTCGGATCACGCATGGCAGGACTGTTCGGATGTTTACAGGTTTCGTAATATTCTTTATATTCCTGTCGGTATTGTTCGAAAAGCGGATTCAATTTTTCTAAAATTGCGTTAGAATCGCTTAAGTTTTCATTTTTATCTAAAGTTAAAACCAACGGCTGAATTTTCGTTCTCAGGAAATGATCGGGGCATGAAGTTCCCAGCGGAGCCAGCCTTTCAAGATCGTTGCTGTTGATGAATTCCAAAACCGTATCGCTGTCTGTAAAATGGCCAACCATTCTGTTTTCGGAAGAAGCCAACCCTCTCAACAACGGCATAATCTGCGCCGCTTTATTTTTGCGTTCGTCCGCAGGCAGAGATTCTATTTTTTGTCCGCCAAAAACCTGACCTTTTTCTTCAATTTTTTTAGCAATATATTCTGAAGCCATCTCAATCACTTCCAGACTGTTGATATAGCATTCGTAAGAAGTATCTCCCCATGTGAATAATCCGTGGCTGCCTAAAACGATTCCTCTGATTCCGGGATTTTCATTTAAACATTTTTCCAGCTGCAATCCCAGATCGAAACCAGGTCTTTGCCATGGAACCCAGCCCATTGTATCCCCCCATATTTCTTTGGTAATAGCTTCGCTGTCTTTAGCTGCAGCTACTGCAATCAGGGCATCCGGGTGAAGGTGATCTATATGTCTGAATGGAAGTAACCCGTGAAGAGGAGTATCAATGGAAGGTGCTTTGCTCTCAAGATCATAGATACAGTGATCAAACAGTCCTACCATTCTGTCTTCATCTTCCAGGCCTTCATAAACATTTTTAAGGTTTCTCAATCTTTCGGTATATAAGCCGGCAATTCCTTTTCTCGTTAACGTTCCGATATCTCCACCTGAACCTTTCACCCACATTACCTCAACTTCTTCATTGGTTAAAGGATCTTTTTCGATGGTTTTGCAGCTTGTGTTTCCACCTCCGTAGTTGGTGATTCTTAAATCTGCTCCTAAAATATTTGAACGGTACAAAAATAAGGCTACCTGGTCATCTCCAAAAGATGCTGCTTTTTCATCATCCCACAAATAGTTTATGTATCTGAATGTTTTTAGTTTTTCCATTGTTTTACTTATATTCTAAAATTCTAACCCAAAATTAGATTCTTCCATTCTTTACACCATCCCGTACTATACTGCTAGATGCTTTATTTAAAGATAAATTAACATTTTGTTTTTTAATTCACCTTTTATGGATTATTTTATCTGGTCAGAGTTATTTACTGGTTAATATTTTGTGATTATCGTTAAAAAAGCAAACATCAAGAAATGTAAGCATAAAGCTCTCATTTCCTAATGTTTACGTTATATTATTTTATATGATTAATATCCAGGTAACTGCGAGAGATTAGGATTATCAACCAAAGGATGTCCTGCGGAAGCTGCTGCGAAAGGCAAGAGTTCTGTTTTGTTAGGTACAAAGCCGTAGAACAAACCATCTCCTCCGCCTTCAATCCAGTTCGGATACGTTCCTCCGTTTTCAGCAGAGCCTGTAGGCTTGGTGTAAATGATACTCCCGACCTGCAATCCATTAAACCCTTCAACAAATCCTACTGCTTTTCTTGCATTACCATTGAATGTACTCGTGTATGCCTGGAACATGTTTACAGGATACCATTTGTCTTCAGCCGTTGAAGTTTGTCCGTTGGCTGCTGCAATATTCTTTAAAACCGTCTGATACGCTGCATAGTTTGCAGAATTGGTCGGAACTGCCTGAACGGCCGCAATCTGCGCAGGATCTGTTAGTTCTATGTAAGTAACTGCTAAAAACGGATCGCCGTAAACCTGTGCGTCTTTGTGGAATTTATAAAGCCTGTACACCGGTGTCGATGCAAACTGACCTGTTCTGTCAGAAAGATTTTTCATGGCCTGTTTTGTAGCATTAATTTCACTGGCGATACGGTTCATTCTGATCAAATCCGTACGAAGCATAAATTCATCGGAAAACTCCCACTTACGCTCCTGAACAAGAGCATCCTGAAACGCCTGCTGACCACTTGGTATTGGCAATGAACCTATTCCGGCACGGTTTCTTACCTGCTGTAAAGCAGCTGTAGCGGCAGCTGTAGGTCCTCCGTTCAGATAATTCTGTGTTTCAGCATACATCAGTAAAACATCAGCATATCTTATAATCGGAATGTTCAAGTTACGTGCATCGGCTGCCTGTGGCTCTACACACCAGCTTATTCTGAATTTACCAGGCATAATACAGGAATAAGTAGTTCCCACATCTACCCAAGTATCTGATGCATTACCAGTTCTCAGGAAATAAATGCTGTAAGAAGTACAGGCAACATCCCTGCGTTTATCTGCCTGGTTAAATGACAGATAATAACTCGGCAATATAAATTGTAAAGCTTTTCTGGATCCATACGTACCACCTCTGGAACCAGGATGTGCATAAACCCCGAATGCGGAATTGGTGTTAGGGCCATATTCGGCAATATGCCAAAGCATCTCCTGGTTTACGGCTGCAAAATTTCTTCTGTCAAAATTGAACCATAATGCTTCGAAACCGCTTTTTCCACCCTGAGCCTGTACTAGGCTGTTGGTACCGCCATTAATTACAGAAGCTGCTGCTGCATCTGCAATCTGGTACAACTGCTGAACTCTGCTATTATCAGAACGACGGGACATGGTTCCCGCTCCTCCGGTATTAAGATCCCAACGAAGAGAATATCCCGCCGCATACAATGCTATTCTTGCTAAGAGTGCATTGGCTGACTGTTTATTGAGTCTCTCCGGGGTGCCGTTTGAAGCTGGCAGATTATTTACCGATTCCTGAATATCAGCAATGATACGATCGTAAATTCCGTCTCTTGGAGAACGCTTCGGGTATAATGTACTCGGGTCGTTAGGATCTGCCTCTTCAAGAGGAATCCAGATTGCAGGTACATCTCCGTAAACCCGTATCAAATTGTGATAACAAAATGCACGGATCGCTTTTGCTTCTGCCAGCAAAGCATCGCGCTTCGGACTTGCGGGCATTGTAGGCAATCTGCTGATGGCAATATTGGCTCTTTCAATAATCGCATACATCGCAGCATAAATTCCTGTAACCGTGTTGGGCGTATACGCGTCATACTGATAGTTACAAATATTATATTTGGAGTTGTTGGTAGATCCGTCTTCTGCAGAATGGGTCACGGTATCACCAGCACCCAGCTGATAGAACATTTCGGTGGGAACAAGGCCTCTGTAAAGTCCCTGAACAAAAGCATCTGCAGTTTCTATATTTTCAAATACCGATTCTGTATTGGATGAATTATATGCAGGCTGATCCAGAAAATCATCACTGCACGAGTTGATGTTGAGACCGGCTACTAAAATTGCCGGAACAATAATCAGCGTTTTTATAAGGTTTTTATTATATCTGTTTTTCATGATGTTAACATTTGTATTTAGAAGGTTAAATTAATACCCAGAACATAACTTCTTGAGCGAGGAAATGAAGAACTGTCGTAGCCCGGTGTAACGGTAACACCGCTGGCTGCAGAAACTTCCGGGTCGTATCCCGAATATCCTGTGATGGTTGCTAAATTATTAACGGTAAAATAGATCCGTGCATTGGTAAGTTTAACATTGCTTAAAAATTCTCTCGGAAAAGAGTAACCCAGCGTTACCATAGAAATTCTTAAATAAGATCCATCTTCCACATAATATGATGACGGATACGTGATGTATCCTGAATTGGTAGTGCTTAAGCTCCAAAGTCGGGAATCTTCATCCGGGTTCAGTTCTTTTAATCGTGCAAGATTTGTTGTCGCCTGCCCTGTATTAGGATCAATAACACGGTAATAATTATCTCCAAACTCTGAAGGTACATTCTGGAACATGGCGTAAGGGCTCATGCTGTGCTTGGTAGCATTGTAAACATCTCCGCCTACGCTGAATTTCAAAAATACTGCAAGATCAAAGCCTTTGTATGAAAAATTATTACTGATTCCCCCGATGAAATCCGGAGTACCGTTTCCTATTTTTACGAGTTTTCTTGTAAACTGATCTCCTGCTTCATTATCTGCCGCAAATTTAATATCACCGGGCTTTGGAGTTCCGGATGCGGGTTTTACAACTCCGGGCTTTAAGGTTAATGAGCCGTTGGATTCCTGGATAAAGTCATCGGTCGTATAAATTCCCTGATAAACATATCCGTACATATCTCCTAATTCTTCCCCAACGGTAGCATAATAGGTTACCATACCTGCCCTGTTACCACCGACACTGAAATTTCTGAAGGTTCTTCCTTCATCAAGCGATAAAACTTTTGATTTATTGAAACCTATATTGGCATCTGTAGACCATCTGAAATTACCGGATTTTACGTTGATAGAATTTAAGGTGAATTCCATACCGGTGTTCTTCATGGAACCGATATTTTTAAACTGTCTTGCGTACCCTGTAGATGCAGGAAGTACAGTCTCCAGCAACATTCCGGTTACATTGTTGTTGTACCATTCTGAAGTTAATTTAATCCTGCTGTTAAATAATGCCAAATCTACTCCGATGTTTGTAGATCTCATTTCCTCCCACTGCACCATACGGTTCCCTAAAACACTGTTTGTTACAAGGGCCAGATTTCCGATAGTATTATTCATAGGGTAATCGGTTGCGACAACATTAGTCCTAAAAACATTATCAGGAATACTGTTGTTACCTACAATCCCGTATTCAAACCTAAATTTAAGGTCATTAATGTACCTTTCAATTTTAGAATTTTTCCAGAAACCTTCCTCGGATACTCTCCATGCAGCAGCTATAGAAGGAAATACGCCCCATTTATTATCCGGGCCGAATTTCGAAGATCCGTCGCGACGCACCGTACCGGTAAGAAGGTATCGGTTATCATAATTATAATTTACCCTTGCAAAATAGGATAATAGGCTAAATGATGATCTGTCTGTACTCTTATCTGCAACGGTCGCATTAGATATGTCATCCAGTCCGTAATTTAAAATAGAGGGAAATCTTACCAGTCTCATGCTGTTGCTCTCATTTTCCTGATAAATGATTTCATTACCGATTAAACCGGTAATTCTATGCTTTTCACCTAATGTTTTGTTATAGGTCAGCGTATTGGTAATCTGATATCGGTAAGCCTCAGAATTGGCAATGCTGCCGTTGATCCCTGTATTAATAGGATCAGTGAGGTAGGCACGGGAATTTTTATCTGAAAATGCGGTCGCTTTGGTATTGGTCCAGTTATATGATCCTGCGGTTCTGAATGTAAAATCTTTCAGCAGGTCAAATTCCAGTCCTACATTGGCCAAAAATGTTCTTACTCTCCTGTTCTGAGTGGAAGCAGCCGTTTCGATATAGGGATTTTCCGTATCAAAGCTGGAATCTAAAGCAGAGAAATCCGGAAAAGTCTGGGTGTTGAATAGCTGATCCTGTGTAAATAAAGTTCCTCCCGTAATAGGCTGCAGCAATATTTTTTTCATTCCCGAATAAGCGCCCCCACCATTTGTAGAATTGGAAGTAAACATGGAACTGAAATCCAACCGTATGCCCTTATACAATTCCGAATTGATATTAGCGCGCAGTGAATTTCTGGTTTCATTGAAATTCTGCAATAATCCGTCCTGTTTATTATAGTTATAACTGATAAATGCCTGTGTTTTATCGCTGCCTGCCGATACGCTCACGTTATGATTTTGAGTCACACCAGTACCTCCAAGCATTCTTTCCTGCCAGTCTAAAGCTGGTGCAGACCCGTAACGATTGGCTATTCTGCTAAACACTCCGGTGTAAAAACCCGGTGAATCTACCCCAAGGCTATTATCAAAAACATTACTCCACTGGGTTGTTTTTCCCTGAAGCTGTGCCATTTCATACTGATATTTTACATACTGTTCAGAACTGGAAAGCATATCCAGTTTCTTGGAAAGCATATCAAATGACATGAATGAATTGTAGTTGATGGTAACCCTGCCCTTTTTTCCGGTTTTGGTTTTGATAACGATAATACCGTTGGATCCTCGGGCACCGTAGATTGCAATGGCAGAAGCACCTTTCAGTACATCAATACTTTCAATATCATTGGGATTAATAATATTCAGTGCATTATCCAGCTGGAATCCGTCTACAATATAAAGAGGCTCCGTTCCCTGGGTAATGGAAGCCCCGCCACGAACGGTAACGTTTGCTCCTGCTCCGGGTGCACCTCCGGCTGTTACAATATTCAGTCCGGCAGCCCTGCCCTGTAAAGCCTGTAAAGCATTCATCGCCGGTGTTGCCGCAAGATCTTTTGCAGAAACTGAAGATACGGACCCTGTTAAATCTGATTTTTTAACTTTACCGTAACCGATAATGACTACTTCTTCAATATCTTTAGTCTTGTCTTTCACAGTGTCACGTACTGCCTTTTGTCCGAACATAAAGCCAGATGCAAGCAAAAACAGCGGTGCAATAAGTGGCTTAAAATTCTTCTGTTTGATTTTAATAGACATATATTAATTTTTACATTACCAAAATACACTGTTACAAAAATTCCGGCATCCTGCAATATCCTGCATTATAATTCTCATAATTTTTATTAAATAAATATCAAATTTTCATTAAACAACAATTAAGTATAATAATTTAATCACATAAAATAGAATTAAATCAATTTTCATTAAACGAAACACCGCTTATTAATGCAAAAAAGGCACATGAAACAGTGCCTTATGAGTTAAAACTAACTCTGAAACTATATAAATGATGAATAAGTGTAATAATTATCTTAATGAATTTCCGTAACCTACGATCAAAATGGATATGAACATTACAATCATCCCGACTACGATGGTAGAAATTGTTTTTCTGGAAACGCCTTTCCATTCTTTAATAACTACTCCCCAAAGATTCGCTATTAAAATGATAAATGCCATGTGCAGAATCCATGAGCTCGGACCGTTCCCCATTTTACTTTCACCCATTCCGTAGAAGAAAAACTGTAAGAACCACATCGTTCCGGCCAATGCACAGAAAAAGATATTTTTTGCGACGGGAACATTTTTTTTAGTATAATCAGTATAGGATTTATTTTTAAAGGACAAATAAAGACAGCCCATCAGATTGGAAGCCATACCTCCCCAGAGCACCACAATATACGTTACATTGTTCTGGAACAGAAATTCTCCCTGACCGGGATTAGCAGCCTTCCATGCTTCGTTGGCTACCATCGCCATAGGTTTTCCTGCTTCCAGTCCGAAATTGAAACAGGCACTCAGAATTCCGGAAATAATGGCAACCGTAAGTCCCAGTCCAAATTTATACTCGGTTTTAACCTGTACGCCGTGAGGATCTGCAGATTCTTTCTGAAGTTCTTTGTCTTTCATAACACCTGCCTTTCCGCTAATGATAATCCCAACAATACAAACAAGAAGTCCCAATAAAACAAACTGTCCCCAACTGCTGGAAAACATTAAACCAATATTATCTTTGCCCTCCTGCGGAGAAAATTCATAAAAAATGGATGGAACAAGTGAACCGATTACCATCGTAAGTCCCAGCATAATACTGCTTCCAAGAGCCACGCCCAAATACCGGACACCCAAACCGTACATAAAGCCACCGATTCCCCAGAGAGCCCCGAATAAAAAAGTCAGTCCCAAAATTGATGAACTTTCATTCTGAATAATTTCCCAGAAATCAGGAATGGTAAGAAAGGCAGCAAGCGGTGGAACGATAATCCAGGAAAAAACACCTCCTATCAGCCAAAATGTTTCCCACTCCCAGCCTTTTACTTTTTTGTAGGGTAAATAAAAACTTCCCGAAGAAAAGCCTCCTAAAAAATGAAAAATAACTCCTAATAATGCATTCATAATTTTATCGTATCGATTGAGTTTGAAAATTAACAAGATGTAATCGATAGCGCATCTTGTAGTGTCATGTACAATACATGTGATTGAAGGAAATTTTAAAAAAGCAAATTTAAAATTTCTCACTTAAATACCATTGAGTAAAAAAGCAATTAACTCCAATTTCATGAATCCCATTCAATTGTTATTTTAATTGATAAACCTCACTCGCTGCTAATAACAGGCAGCCCAGTCCATAATCCTCAAAATCGGGCTCTTTGCTGACAGAAAGCGGCTGACCGTCTTTAGGTTCTTTTCCCGTTCCCTGAACCCATCCTAAAAATCCGTTCGGCTGAACAGAATCTTTTACGATGGCATTCCAGGCTTTTGTTAAAACAGGTAAATACGTTTTTTCATCAATCAGATTATTATTGATTCCGTAGGCCATTCCGTATACGAAAAGTGCGGTTCCCGTCATTTCTTTACCACCGAAATTTGTGGGATCATGAAGGCTTACATTCCAGAAACCGTCTTCTCTCTGAATCGGGACCAAAGCTGATAATAAGTCTTTGTAATCCTGCAAATATTCCTGGTAATGAGGGTCAGATTTCGGTGTATCTTCTAAAGTTCTCACAAGCGCGGCTACTACCCAGCCGTTTCCTCTGCTCCAATAACAATCTTCGCCGTTTGGTTCTTTATAAGGTGGAACAAAACTTTTGTCTCTCCACCAGAGTTTATCTTTTGCATTGTACAATCCGTTTCCGCCATGCTTGTATTTGGTAAACGCATACATTTCGTAATTCTTGTCAAAATATTTTTTATCACCGGTAATTCTTCCAAGTTTGCTATAGATCGGCATTCCCATCTGGAGCGCATCAATCCACCACCAGTCGTCTGATTTTCCGGAAGCGATCATGCTATCCATGGACATTTTTACATATTTAATTCTTTCAGGATTTTTTCTGCCGTCTATCTCGTAAAGATCAAGATAAGTCTGTCCGCATGCCTGGTTGTCGGCATTTCTGGTGTATGTTCCGCGCATCATATCCCAATTGTGCTTTTGAGACCAATCTAGAGCGTAATTATAGTATTCTTTTTTAGGATCTACTTTGTAAAGGGCTATCAGACCTTCATAATAAACCGCTCTGGTCCATAGATTACTCGGCCATACTTTTTTGCCCACAATTTCTTTTCCTGCATCGGGCCATTTGTTCATAAAATATTGATTGGCGCGTTCTGCAACTTCCAAGACTTCTTTTTTATCCGGAAGATTCGCATTTGTCGCTGTACTTTGCTTTTGAACCGAACAGGAAGTCATTCCCGTGATAATGATTGCAAAAAGGCCTGTTGTTAATAGTCTTTTCATTTTATATTTAAATTAAAATTATTAAGGTTTAACGGTATAAATATTTGGTTCCGGAACTTCTTTTACCGATTCATCCAGATAATAATCGGTATGCGGCGGCTGATTGTAGCCGACATTCTGCCAGACAATACTTAACCTGTACTGCGGATTGTGCATTAAAGTATACAATCTGTGCTTCGTGGGAATGGTTGTACTGAAAATTCTTAATTCCTTATTATCGGCCGTTCTGTACATCACTTCTTCGCGCCAGTCCCCAAATAAATCGGCCACCAGGGCAGGATTCTTCTTTGTTCCGTTATTCGATTCGCACTGGAAATTTTTAGTATCAAAAATCAGGTTTGACTTTTCGTTTTTCCAGTCCCACTTTGAAATAATGGTTCCGTCCAGAATTTCGCTCAAAAAATCGCCATCCCAATAGATTCCCATATTAACGGAAGGGTTTTTGTCGCTGATTTTTTTGCCTTTGGCGGTGTAAACTCCTTTCAGTCCAGCTCCGGCAGCCCAGCATTCCGAACCTTCATGCCGAGGGTCTATATTTAAAGATAATCCTCTTCCCGGTCCCTGGAATTTACCGGCTTTGCTATACACGGTTGAAGGTAACTTCCACAATACCTTTCCCGTTTTCCCATCTCTGAAATGTGCTCCCGCATCATCAAATCTCTCCTGAATATCAAAAATTTCCAGTCCCGGATTGGATGGATCAAGATCGCCGACATGCAGCGCATCACCATGTCCATAACCCGTACTGTTCAGTACTTTTCCATCATCGTCTACCGTCATTGCTCCGAAAACGATTTCATCCTTTCCGTCATTATCGACATCGGCAATGGTCAGGTTGTGATTTCCCTGTCCGCGATATTGTTTATTTTGTTCTGAACTTTCCGTATCAAAAAGCCAGCGGAGGCTTAGTTTCTTATTTTTAAAATCCCAGGCTGCAATTGCTGTTCTGGTGTAATATCCTCGTGACATGATCACGCTCGGCGTTTTTCCGTCAAGGTAAGCAACAGCTCCTAAAAACCGGTCGATGCGGTTGCCTTTGGCATCACCCCAGGTTTCAGTCATCTCATCACCGGTTGGATTTAAACTTCCTGCAAATCTTGGAACCTGGTAATTGACCGTATGAATTTCAGCTCCGGTCTGGCCGTCAAAAACTGTCAGAAATTCCGGTCCGGAAAGGATCATTCCGTTTTCGTTGACATAATTTTTAGTCGGATCACCAATAAATTTTCCTTTTCCGTCTTTGCTTCCGTCAGCAGTTTTCATTACAATTTCTGCCTTCCCGTCCTGGTCCAGATCATACACCAAAAACTGTGTGTAATGGGCACCTTCCCTGATATTCTTGCCTAAACTAATTTCCCACAAAAACTGGCCATTCAGTTTATAAGCCTGAATAATCGGCGGGTCTGTCTCTCCTTTCTGGCTGTTGTCCTTCGATCTTCCTGTCTGGTGCAGAATAATTTCATATTCTCCGTCACCATCCAGATCGGCAACAGAAGCATCATTTGGCGTGTAACCTTCAGGTGTTTTTAAAGGTATTGATAAATACGGTTTCTGGTTGGCCGTATATTTCGCAAAATCCTGGTCAACTTCCTGATTTGCCGTATTTGATTTTATGAAATACGTATAATTCTTTCCTTTATCGGCTGTTTTATCTAAAAAATTGGTTTCGTTGAGCAACGGCTTTTCGTTCAGTTTTGTGGTCTGATTATTTCCGGTACGATATACATCGAAATGGGTATTGTGAGCTTCCGTTCCCAGCAGGCGCCAACTTACAAAAATGCCGGAATCTGCAGGAATAGCGACAATTCCTCTTTTCAGGTATTCCATTTGTCTCTGGGCAGAAATGGTCTGTGAAAGAAAAATGGCGGATGTAATGAAGATATATTTGATTTTCATAAATCTTTTTAGTAAGTTTTGGCTAAAGCCGAATTGGAAATCTCATTTTTATTAAACGGGCTAAAGCCCGTTCCTATTGATTTTGCACCGAATCTTGTGTTTGCAAAACCTTATAGGTTTTTGAAACCTATAAGGTTTTGCAATTTGAATTGCTTGCAGCCCTACTTGAACGGAGCTCTTTTTGTCGCAGCAACGCGGAGACAAAAAAGCGGGAGTGGAAGGAGGAAAAGCTGCCCAAAAAATTAAATTCAATCGATTGCACATATTCTATTATTTATTATAACTCTTCTTCAGCAACCACTTTACCCATTCTTCAGTTCCCTGATAATTAGTAAAGTCTGCCGGAAGTTTTTTGCCGTCAATATATTCGTTATAACACCAAGGATCTCCTAAAGCGAAAACAGTTCCTTTGCCGACTTTTGCAACAGCTCCGATATTTTTCCCTTCCGCTGTCAATATAGCTTTTGCAGGTGCTTTCACATCTATTGAACTGACTTCCTTCATATATAATTTCTGTTCAGAGAAAATCTCGTTTCCGGCAGGAACCATTACTTTTCCCTGCTCAAATTCTCTTTTCTGAACACGGTTGTAGCTGTCGTCATTAAAATGAATACCGAATTCACCAGCTAATTTGTTGAAATGTTCAAATTCGGAATTGCCGTTGTCGTTGCTCATTAAAACCAAAACACCTCCGTTCTTAACCCATTCCACCACGTTTTTAATGGTTTTTGAGTCTATCAGATTGGCTTTTCCTCCGTACGCTTCTTTGTCGATATCCGGATCTACGATGATATAGATATTAGCGTTTTTCAAATCTTTTTTTGAAGGAGCCGTCATCAAAGTACTGATTTCCGCGCCTTGTTTTCGGAAAATTTCGCCCAGTAAAGAAAAACCGCCATTGGTGGTATCATTCCATGTGTAATGCCATGATTCTAAAGCTTTGGTTTCTTTATTTTCTCTTTTTTCATTGTTGAAAAAGTTGTCCAGAACGACTCTCGGTTTGTTTTGAGCATTGGCAAATCCGAATGCGAGTAGACTTCCTAATGCTAATGTTTTTACGATATTTTTATTCATAAGTCTTTATTTAATATTTAAATTCAATTTATTCTGCTGTAATTTTTAACGCAAAGTCCGCAAATATTTTTTTGACTACTATTCTTTTTAAAGTTCACAAGGCGTTTCACTTAACAAAGATCACAAAGTTTAATTTTATTTCGACGCATCACAAAGAATTTATTTCGAATAATATATAGGAATTAATTGAATTTCGCCATCCACACCTGAAGGTTGCACCTTCCAATCTGACGCATCAAACGGTTTGTAATCGATGTTGACGAAATTGATTTCATGGTAATTTCGCCATTGGATTTTATGCTGATCCATATAGCGGATTCGATTCGCCATCAGGTTTGAAACTTCAATCTGAATGGTATTTTTACCTTTTTTCAGATATTTACCAATGTTGATTTCAAACGGAAGACTCCATACAATTCCGGCGTGCTGACCATTGACAATCACATTTGCGCTTTCATATAATTTGTCAAGCTTCAGTATAAAGTCATCCGCTTTTTTATTTAATTTAAATGAAGTCGTGTAAACTCCCGTTCCTGAAAAACTTTGTGTTTGAGCATCTTCCGTGAAATTCGTCCATGGCTGAAGTTTGTCCAGATTTCTGGATTTCGGAAGCTCGGGACCACCTTCTTTGAAAGTCAAATTCCAGGGTTGGTTTAAAACGAACGGCTCGTCTGTTTTCTCAATATATTTCCATTTTGGAAGTGATGAATCTTCATTTTTTGAAATTTTTATAATTAAAGATTCTCCTGATTTCAGTTGAACTTTTACCGAATTATTATGCATTTCGGCAGTTCCAAATTCACCATTTTCAGGATTCATTAAAACAGCTTCTCTTCCTGTAAAATTCAATGGAATATTTTGATTGATTTCTTTTGAAGTATGATTGACGATGTAATAATATTTTCCGTCATCAAAGTGTCTTCTGACGAATTTCAGTCCTGTATCCGTCAATTTTTCTCTTTCAATTTTTAATAATTCCAGTGCTTTTTCAATATCTGAACTCAACACAATTTTTCCTTTTCCGAAGTTTGCAGATTTTACATTTCCGTTTTGCTGAAAAGGAATTTGTCTCCATAAAGACTGTAATTCATTTCTTCTTTTTTCCACTTCAAAATTCCCGGGAACATCTTTCGGTTGGCTTTGAAAAACCACGGATGCTCCATTCCGAGCTAAATTCAAGATATTTTTTAAAGTAGATTCAGGCAAATAAGTCAGCTGAGGAACAATCAAAACGTTGTAAGAACCACCATTTTCTGAAACCTGAATTTTCTGGTTTTTAAGCTGCGCCTCACCAATCATTTTATCCGAAATCATATCCAGCGAATAACCGAATTTCCCTAATTTTTCGAGGTTTTCATAGAATACAGTCGGATGCAGCCACTTTTTAATATTATGAATTTTGAACGCCATATCCTTTCCTTTCGGATTTGACCACTGATCGTACACAGGCCAGTACATCAGGATTTCATTGTCAGATTTTCCGCTTTGCAGAACAGATTGTGTTCTTTCGATGTAAGAATTTAAGCCTTTTATGTTTGGCCACAAAGAATTTTCCGGGACAAAATTGGTTGAAGCATAAAACAGCCATCCCGGAAACTGCACATCAGCCGGCGTATAAGTCGTTCCGTGGTAAAAAATATGGTTGATTCCGGAAAGGAAAATCTGTTCCGCTTCCGGTTTTACCTGTGACCAGGACGTTTTGAAATGCTCTGTCAGCCAGGTAAAAGATTCATTTGAAATGAGAGGTTTTCCTGTAATATTGGCTGCTGAAGAGGCAAATTTCAGCATATTGATATCGGGAACTTCCTTTGTATTGATGTCTTCCAGATTTCTTTTCAAACCCTGAATTTCGAATTTTGTGCTTCCGAAAGTCTCAGATTCCGGAATATCAACTGCAGCATATAAATCCAGCAAATTTCCCGGTGAGCCATGTGCCTGATTGGTATTTTTTGAATTTTTAGAATGTGCCCAATTGGTGAAATTCTCCGTAAAATTATGAAGGATCAACTCACTCATCGTTTCCCGGTAGTCCGATTTTATTCTCACTGCAATTTCACTTTCATTATCGCTTACCAAATATTTGATGTAAGGACTTAAATCATACCCTCTTCTTTTTCTGAATTCCTCTTTGAAATCGGCAGTCCAATCGGCATTATACACCTCGTAACTGTCATTAAAAAATGAACGGATTCCGTAATTAGAGTCTCCAAATGCTTTATCAAATGTTTCCAGATAATCTTTGGTCGCGGTTGGCGAAAAATGGTCTAATGTGTAGCCATCGCCACCCGGAGCGGCACGCTTTACTTTTTGCAGCGTTTTACCTGTAAAAACTGCGTAAACTGTCCATTTACCTGAAGTTGGCATCCAATTCAAAGTGCCATCTGGACTGATTTTATCCGTTAAAACAACTGCTTCATTTTTTTCATTGTAAGCTGTTATAATATCGAGTTTTGTGGTTTTTAAGCTCTTCTGTTTTTCTTCTTTCAGAATAATTTTTTCAGAAAATTTTTCATTGGGCTGAATTTCATAAGTCTGGACAATCATTTTTGTGGCAGCATCTTCTTCATTCACTTGTGGCCCGCCGATTGGCCAGCCTGTTCCGACTGCCATATCAACGCCCATATTCAGGTTTTTAGCTTTAGTGGTTGTAAACCGGAGCATTTTCATCCATTCCGGGGAAAGGTAATTGATGTAGTTGTTTTCAAAACCTTTCGCGCCATAAATTGGGACTATTTCAACACCTCCGAAACCTGCTTTGGAAAGGGTTGTCAATTGTTTGTCTAAACCTTTTTCATCAACAGCACTTCCCATCCACCACCAGCGTGTCCACGGCTGTGCGGTGTTAGTTGCTTTTGGCCACGGATTCTGTGCGGAGAGATTTCCGAAGGTAAAACAGAGAATGCTTATTTTTATAATTTTACGAATATTCACTTTTTACTTGTTTAATTTAACCACAAAAGTCACAAAAGTTTTTAAACACATGAGTTGTTTAAGTTTGTGATTACAATGCTTAGAAGAACACATTAGTTTAAAAATCAAAGATTTTTATTAGTGTTTTTCCAATCAATTCCCATCAGGTTTTAAAGATTCCATAAAAACAGATTCCGGCCAGTGGAATTTTTCGTCATCATCGGGTTTATTGGGATTAAAATTTTTATAATTTTTTGAAATATATTTCTTCAAAGGTAAGTTTTGTTCAATGATTGATTTTACAACACATTTTGCCAGTTCGTACGCTCCGTAAGTATTGAAATGCGTGTCGTCGGCTAAAGCTGTCGGCTGGTTCGGGTAAGAATTCGCCGGATAGTAGACAAAAGCTTTCTTGGCCGCTTCCGGTCCCATCGCTTCAAATAAAGTTTTGCTTAATGCATTCAAATCAATTAAATCTATTTTTTCTTCTTTTGCAATTTCCCTCATCGCATCAGGAAAATCACCCAACGTGTTGATTATTTTATTGTTTTCATCAAAAACTCTGCGATTCATTGAGGTAACTAAAACAGGAATTGCTTCTAATTCTTTAGCTTTCAAAATCCAATCTTTCAAACGTTTTCTGTAACCTGATTTTTCGCTGTTTCCATATTTCTGGTCGTTGTGTCCGAACTGGATAAACAAGTAATCGCTGGGCTTTATCTGAGCCCAGATTTTATCGATTCTATGACGGTCTTCAAATGCCTTTAAGGTTTCTCCGCTTTCCGCATAATTGGCAATTACCACTTCATTCGGAATAAAAAAGTACGGCAACATCTGTCCCCACGACGCCCACGGTTCATACTGCGCATCAACAACTGTTGAATCACCAGTTAAATAAATAGTTTTCGCCGTTTTATTGGGCTGAATAATGACCGAACAAACTTTCGGAGCTTTATCATTAAATTCAATCGTCAGCAAATTGTCCCAATGCAGGTATTTTCTTTCTCTTGGTTTTAGTTTTACAATTCCTATATTTTGTCCCTTTTGATTTCTGATAATGCTGTCTTTTACGTGAACCGTAATTGTTTTTTCCGCAATTTCGCCTTTTTTTGTTTTAACGTCATTCATCATCAGTCGACGGTTTTCAACCCGAACTGTTGTTTCAGAGATTCCTTTTGTATCGCCTAAATTCAGTTGAATATCATAATTTCCTTCAGGAATTACGACTGAGAAATAGAAAGGCTTGTCACTTGTTATGAAATCTCCCGTCAAAGCATTTTTGCCATTGTCAACAGATTTCAAACCGGAAATATCCATAAAACCATAGCCACTTTTCTTATCGAATTTGGAAGTTGAAGTAATAGGGATAAAGCCTTTTTCTACTCTGTTTCCGCCAAAATCAAATTTGAAAGCTGTCTGTTGGGCAAACATCAACGAACAGATAAAAAATATAAAAAAAAGAATTGGGCTTTTCATTTTAATCTGTTAAAATATTTTCTTTCGGCATGGTAAACTGTTTATTTTCATCACCTAAATCCGGCAATCCAAAATAGAAATACAATGTTCTTTTAAATGTTCCGTTCAGATGATTCGTTTCGCTTTCCGGACCCAAAGATTCTGTTTTATCGTTAATATTAAACGCTAGAACCGTTCCCAACGGTGGGATTGCATCGAGGAATGAAATATTCCCTGTTGGCAATTTCGGATAGCCTTCTGCTCCATAAATTCCGTAAAAATCAAAAAGTCTCACGAACATTTTTTCTTCCTTGGTTCCAACCGTAATTTTCCCTTCCGCTGTATCCAATTGCAGCCACGAAACATCATCAAAATAGCCTTTAAATTCAGGATAAATCCACGGTGATTGTCCGGTTCTTGTTGAATTTTTTAAATTCTGCCAAACATTGTAAGTCTGTCCCTGCAACCGGTTTTTCCATACGTGATATGGCCCTTTTCCCAACCATTTTGCACTGATAATATAGTTTTCAGGTTCATCGAAACTAACCCCTGCAAACTGATAATCTCCCGACAATGAATATTCATAATTCAATTCTAAAATTCCGTTCGGATTGAGTTTCCAGATAATTTTATTTCCGTTTTTATACTTTACTTCAATCAGTTGATTTTGTCCTTCCGCAAAGGATTTTATCGATGATAATTCCATTGTTCCGTTCACGAAAACAGGCCCGTTCTTAAAAGACATTTTTTTACCTTTTTTATCAATAATGACTGATTTCAGTAAACCATCTTTTTTTCCGATGGAAAATTCTTTTTCGTCTGATTTTAAAATAAATAAAGAATCATTTTCAATAATAGAAACAGGATTTGTTTTAATTAATAGATTTGAAAGCTGTTTTGAAATCTCATCATTTGATTTTATTTTCCAGGTCCAGGTGTAAATTTCTTTCCCGAAGGCATCGGTTGCCGTTAATAACAACCCTTCACTTTCTTTCCAGTCTGAAGGTAAGTTCAGATTGATATTTCCTTTTCCAGCTGGCTGAATATCCGGCGATTGCGTTTTCCCTGTTTTAACAATATCAAATCCGGATTCAGAAGAAAATGGTGTTTTGAAGTTGACTAATTTCCATACAAACACACAATCTTTTAAGTTCGTAAAATGATAACGGTTTTCAACCGGAATAATTCCGTTAAAATCATTAGGCAACGATTTCAAATCAATTTTTATAGGGCTGTAAATTTCACGGATGGCGTAAAAACTTCCCTCTTTCTCACGATGCGGACCTAAAACGCCGTCGGGAGCGTTGATGGCGTTCACATCAATCTGGTTATTAAAATCTGTCCGTACCAAACCTTCATCCACGAAAGCCCAAAGAAATCCGCCTGCTCCTTTTTTGGAATTCCAGTGAAGCTCCCAATAATCGGCTAAAGAAGTTCCGCCGCCACCGTCGTCCTGAGCGTGAAGAAATTCAGTCGGCATATAAATATTTTCACCTTCAAGAATTTTTTGGGTACTGTAATAATCTTCGTAATGATTGCAGTCAATACCATTGAAAGCATTTCCCGGCTTGTGATGGGCGTGAATGACCGGACGGTTGGATAAGTCGTATTTTGCAAATTCTGAGTCGAGATCAAAATTATGTCCGCCTTCGTTTCCGTTGCTCCAAAAAATAATGGAAGGATGGTTTGCATCTCTCACCACCATTTCTTTCACAAGTTTTTTTCCAACTTCTGTGCTGTATTTTTTTTGCCACCCTGCCAGTTCATCCAAAACATATAAACCAAGCGAATCGCAAATCTTTAAAAACGATTTATTTGGCGGATAATGGGAGCAGCGAACGGCGTTCATATTCATTTCCTTGATAAGCAGAACGTCCATTAAATCGATGTTTTCCGTGACTGCCCTACCCGTTTCCGGCCACCAAACATGACGGTTGATGCCTTTCATTTTAACTTTGGTTCCATTGATGAAAATTCCGTCTCCTTTGCGGATTTCAATCGTCCTGAAACCAAACTTTTCTTCCGTTTTGAAGATATTCTTTTTGTTTTTATTTAAGCTAAATCTTGCTTTGTACAAATTGGGGGTTTCTGCTGTCCAGAGTTTTGGATTTTTAACGGAAAACTGAATCTGTTTTAAAGTATCTCCTTTTTGAATTTGAACCTGAGATTCTCCAATTAAATTATTTTTAGCATCAAATAATTCAACTTTTACATTATTAACAGATTGGATTCCTTTTAAATGAATATTTGAACGAAAAGTTCCGTCTGCTTTTGCATCAATTGACACTGATGAAATATGTTCTTTTGGATTGGCTTCCAGATAAACAGGTCGAAAAATTCCGCCTAAAATCCAGTAATCTGCCAACCGCTCTGCGTTGTTGACCGATTTATCAGCAGACATTTTGGAAACTTTAACTTCTAAAACATTCTCTTTTCCGAACTGAATTTTATCGGAAATATCATATTTAAATTCATAAAAAGCGCCCTGATGAATTTCTCCGGCTAATTTCCCATTGATTTTCACTTCGGTATCGGTCATTGAGCCTTCAAAAACGATGTTGATATCTTTCCCCTTCCATGAATTGGGAATAGTGAATTTGTGCTTATATAAACCTGTTTCGTCATGAAATTTAAAATTCCTTCCGTACGTTACATAATCCCGACCGTAATTATACGATCCGAAGCCTTGCTGTTCCCAATGTGACGGCACCTGAATTTTGTTCCAGTTCCCTGATTTTCTTCCTGAATTTACCCAAAAATCCCATTCTTTGGTGTGTTCCGCATCTGTTCCGCTCAGGAATCGGACTTCCTTAGATTGGGAATACAGGAGTTGTGAACAAGCACATAAAAGAAAGAATATTTTGGAGAAAACTGTCATTTTGCAGAAATATCGGAATCGTCTTTTTTATCGTAAGTCTGGTTCAGAGAAGTAATTTTGGTAACACTGATTTTGGTTTGCTTCAAATTTTTAATATTAACTAAATTCTGCTCTTCAGGCTTCAGCGCTTTAATTTTCAGGTCTTCAAAAGTGAAATCCTTCAGCTCAAACAAATCTGATTTTTCAACAGAAAAAGCGGTTTCGCAGGTGATGTCAATATTTTTCAATGTAATATTATTGGCTAATCCTTTTCTCGGTTTTTCTTCACCTTTAAGATCAAAAAACTGACTCCAGCCTTTTACATAGAGGAATGTTTTTACGTTTCCTCTGATGTTTTCAACGGTCACATATTCATAATGTTGTGGCGTGTCGGGACGCATTTTCAAATGCAGTAATCTTGAAGGATCTTTCACCACAGAGTTACGCAGAAGCACGTTGTAATTATGAATCGATTCACTTCCGCAGGTTAAAACCGAATGGCAGAATCCGAACGTATTGTCTTCAATTAAAATATTTCTGTTTTCACCGTTGTTTGGGTCTAAATCAGCTTTTGGGCCTTTTCCTCCTTTTAAAGCAATAGCGTCATCATTCACTGACATATAGCAATTTTTAATTAAGAAATTGGTACAGGCATCAATATCAACCGCATCTGAACTGGGTGCTTTTACCGGTTCTTTTGGCGCTAAAATGGTAAGGTTTAATAATTTAACAAAATGAGATTTATAGTAGTGGGTGCTCCAGAAAGGCGAATTTTTTACGGTAATTCCTTCAATCTGAATATTTTTTGAATTGGAAACGTAGATAATTCTTGGTCTCATTTCATCCATATTGGTGCATTTGGGATTCCATTCGCGTCTTTTCCAGAATGATTTCCAGAATCTCAGTCCGTTTCCGTCAAGAGTCCCTTTTCCTGAAATGGTGAAGCCGTCCAGTCCGTCTGCATTAATAAGAGCCGGAAAATACTTTACGGTCTGCCCTTCCATTCTTGTTGTAACCACGGGAAAATCGTTGATATCGTCACTGCCTTTTAGCTTTGCCCCATTTTCCAGATATAGATGCGTTCCCTGTTTAAAGAAAACTGAGCTGATCAAAAAAGTTCCTTTGGGAACGATGATGACACCGCCTCCATTATTGGCTGCATTATCAATAAGAGCCTGAAATTGTTTTGTCTGAAGGATGGTGCTGTCATTTTTTAATCCGTTATCAGTAATGATGTATTTCTTACCCAATTTGTTGATGTCGGTGGGTTTATTTTCTTTAAACCATTTTGGGATAGCAGTTCCGTCCGGAAATTTGTCCTGACTTTTTAATCCGGAAAAGAAAAAGAGAAAAGATAAAGAAAATAGAAGCTTTGATATGTTTTGAAATGTCATAACCGGTTTTGTTTTGCTAATAAACGAAAATAAAAATATAGTTTTTGAGCATCCGGAGCATCCTGTCCTTACCTGTCAGTTAATTTTATTCATTTTATGATCAATAATTATAATCGGCAATAATTTTTTATCTTTGGTTCATTAAAATTGTTTCATAAATATCGTACAGGCGCATCCTTGCGTTTCAGCCAGCTTATTCTAAGCCGGCTCATAACTCTTATTATTAATTTTAATGAAACAATTATGAAATTTATAGATTCATCTATAGATCAATTCTATACACAAAGTCAGGAAGAATTGAGACTTTCCACAGGTTTAGGACCTCTTGAATTCGAACGCAATAAAATATTAATCAGCCGATATCTTACTCCATCAGCTAAAATTGCCGATATCGGCGGCGGCCCGGGACATTATGCTCAGTGGCTGGCCGGTTTAGGCCATGATGTTACGCTAATTGATCCGGTTAAAAAGCATATCAATCAGGCTAAAAAGCGTTCCGGAAAAAACTTTTTCAGGTGTATTCAAGGAGAAGCACGCCATCTTGCCCTGGATGATGCAAGCCAGGATCTGATCATTATGCACGGTCCTCTGTATCATTTACAACATGAGGATGAACGGATCGCTGCACTTCGTGAAGCCGGGCGTAAACTGAAAAAAGACGGGATAATTTTGGGTTTTGCCATTACCCATTCAGCATCTGCGGTTGCTGCTCTTCACAGTGGTCTTATTTATCACCATGATATTTTGGCAATGTGTACTGAAGAACTATCTTCGGGTATTCATGAACCTCCGTCCGAATTTCCGTTTATGCTGCCAGCAGGATTTTACCACCGTCCTTCAGAATTACTTACAGAATTTAGCCTTGCCGGTTTTGAGCCGATTGAAATAGTTCCCGTAGAGGGCCTGGCCTGGCTTGATGGCAGTTTTTTTGAAAGCTGGGCAGATCCGGTGAAACGCAGCCAGCTTCTCAGATTGATTCAGATTACCGAAAAAGACCGGGAATTGCTGTGTTTCAGTCCGCACATTATGGTAGCTGCTAAATTAAATGCAGACTTTTGAGCTGATAAATTGAAGTAATTTACATTCCGAATTTAACATTACTGAAGCTGACAAAATAATCGGTAGTATGATCAGGGGACTTGGTATTTCGCCAGTCCCTTTATCAGTATATCCTCATTACATTTTTGCCATTCCGAATTAAAGAGTGTGAAAAATGGTAATATATTAACGAGTATCATTTTAATTAGATTTAAAGATATTTTTTATTTAAAACTGAGTTTAGTCAAAAGCTTTCTCGGCCGTATAAAATTAGAAAAGAAACTACTTTATTTATGACCCGGGTCATGAATCTGCCATTATTTAAACTGTAGTTTTATGACTACTTAATATCACACCTAATGCAAAATATTCTATGCTTCAGCCACCTCCGGTGGAATTTCGTATTTCAGCGACCGCAACATCTGCTTACCCGTTTCGCAAAACAGTATAAAGTTTTTTATTTTGAAGAGCCCAAGATTGGTCCCGATTCTTATGAATTGACCCAACAAAACGACGTTTCAGTTGTTGTTATTTATTTAGAAGATCATCAAGTTGATTTTAAAAGACGTATGGCTAAACAGATCAATAACTTCCTCAGAGATCATAACATCCGGGAATATCTGTGCTGGTATTATACGCCTATGGCCTTAGAATATACTTCGCATCTGACTCCTAAAATTACAATCTATGATTCTATGGACGAGCTGTCGGCATTCCGTTTTGCTCCGCCTCAGTTACTGGAATATGAGGAAGAGCTCTTCCGTAAAGCCGACATTGTTTTTACCGGCGGTGTTTCGCTTTATGAAGCCAAAAAAGACCGTCATCACAACATTCATCCTTTTCCGAGCAGCATCGATAAAAAACATTTCCAGCAGGCACGCTATCATGTAACGGATCATCAGGATCAAAAACATATTCCGCATCCAAGGTTTGGCTTTTTCGGGGTAATTGATGAAAGGTTTGATACGGCTTTACTGAGGGAAGTTTCTCAAAAAAAGCCCGACTGGCATTTCGTTATCATAGGACCGGTGGTAAAAATTGATCCTGCAGAACTTCCGCAGGCAGAAAATATCCATTATTTAGGCCCTAAAAAATATGAAGAGCTTCCCGGCTATATCAGCCATTGGGATATCGCGTTGGTTTTATTTGCCATTAATGAATCCACAGAATTTATCAGCCCTACAAAAACTCCTGAATATCTTTCGGCAGGTCTTCCCGTGATTTCCAGCCCTATTAAAGATATTATAAGAACTTACGGTGAAGAGAACCTTGTTTACATTGCCAAAAATGCAGAGGCTTTTATAGCTTCCGGAGAAGAGGAACTTCAAAAGGACTCGCGCACAGAATGGCTGTTGAAAGTAGATGAATTTCTTGCCGATGATTCATGGGACAACACCTATGATAAAATGAGGTTATTGATAAATAAAGTTAAAGAAAAAAACGGGATTCATGTATGATTTTCTGATTATTGGCTGCGGGTTTGCCGGATCTGTGCTTGCCGAACGCCTTGCGGACCAGGGGAAAAAAATCCTTATTGTAGACAAAAGAGATCATATAGGGGGCAATGCTTATGATTATTATAATGAGGAAGGAATTATGATTCATAAATACGGACCTCACATTTTCCACACAAATTCTGAAGAGGTTTTTAAATACCTCTCCCGGTTTACCGAGTGGCGGCCTTATGAACATCGTGTTTTAGCAAGCGTAGACGGACAGCTTGTTCCTATTCCCATTAATCTGACAACCATTAATAAGCTTTATGGAAGCAATCTTTCTTCCTCTGAAGTAAAAGAGTTTCTGGCATCTAAAGCTGAAGCCAGAAAACCGGTTATGACCTCGGAAGATGTCGTGATCAATGCGGTGGGAAAAGAGTTGTACGAAAAGTTCTTCAGGGGGTATACCAAAAAACAATGGGACCTTGACCCTTCGGATCTTGATGCATCGGTTACGGCAAGGGTCCCGACAAGAACCAACAGTGACGACCGTTATTTTACGGATATCTTCCAGGCAATGCCTAAAAACGGTTATACCGAGATGTTCAGAAAAATGCTGTCACATCCCAATATTCATATTATGCTGAATACGAATTATAAAGATATCGTTGATATGATTCCGCATAAGAAGCTGATCTTTACAGGACCTATTGACAGCTATTTTGATTTCCGTTTTGGTAAACTGCCCTACCGCTCCATTGATTTCCGGTTTGAAACACTTGATCAGCATGAGTATCAGACAAGCGGTACGATTAATTATCCTACCTCGAATCTATATACCAGAATTACTGAATTTAAACACCTTACCGGTCAGCAGCATTTGAAAACAGCCATTGTTTATGAATATCCTACGGGTGAGGGAGATCCTTATTATCCTATTCCGAGAAAGGAAAATCAGGAGGTGTATAACCAGTATAAAAAACTTGCGGATGAAACGCCGGATGTATATTTTACCGGACGTCTGGGAACTTATAAATATTACAATATGGATCAGGTGGTTGCTCAGTCGTTAGCGCTGTTTCGTAAAATTTCAAAAGAAAACAAGGATGATAATCAATAAATCAATGTCCGAAAATCCCTTCCGTTCTTTTATTATGGGAGGTTTTGAATGTGCAGACCATCAAAATGCCTTCGGGGAAAGAATTGATCTTATTTCATTAACGGGACATGACCGGTTTATTAATGAAGATTATGCCAGACTCCGCGAAATAGCCATTACCACTGTACGGGAAGGAATCAGGTGGAGTCATGTAGAAAAAAAGCCTTTTGTGTACGATTGGAGCCAGGTAGAAGAAATTATCATTCATGCTCATAAACATGATATTCAGGTGGTCTGGGATATCTGTCATTTTGGTTTTCCTGATGATCTCACGCCTTTACACCCTATGTTTGCGCGCCGTTTTGCCCATCTGTGCAGAGCATTTGTAAAAAAATACAGAAGTCTTGTTCCGTATGGAGAACTTATTATTACCCCAATCAATGAAGTCAGTTTTTTGTCCTGGCTGGGCGGTGAAGTAAAAGGAACCAGTCCATACTGTATCAATCAGGGATGGGAAGTGAAATATATGCTGATGAAAGCTTATATAGAAGGCATCGAAATGATGAAGGAAATAGATCCGTCGGTAAGAATTATGGTTACAGAACCGCTTATTCATATTTCAGCACCGGATCAGACGGATACAGATTTATGTTCGGAAGCCTGGAAAAGACATCAGGAACAGTTTCAGGTACTTGATATATTAAGCGGGAAAATATGCTCCGAACTCCGGGGAAAAGAAGAATATCTGGATCTGATTGGTGTTAATTTTTATTTTAACAACCAGTGGACAATTCATGATCAACAGTGTATTGACTGGGATTGTGATCCTCCAAATCCGCTCTGGAGAAGCCTGAGCTCTCTTGTAAAAGAGGTGTACCTGCGGTATGAAAAACCTGTTGTAATTTCAGAAACCAGCATTCCGGAACATAAAAGATATTCGTGGCTTAAAATGATTGGTGAAGAATGTATTGCCATCATCAAAAGCGGTATTCCTTTATACGGATGCTGTATTTATCCCATCATCGACCGGCCCGACTGGGATTTCCCTGAAACATGGCATCACAGCGGATTATGGGATATCCCAAACCCGGATAATCTTTACCGTGAAATACATCTTGAAAGCCTGTTGGCACTTAATCAATTCAGATTTAACCTCTCCCATGTTCTGGAATCGGAAAAAGCCGTGGTTACAGCAGAAGATTATTAATCATTGTTTTTATGGTCCTAAAATTGCAATGCCTATTTTAACTATAGGTAATTACTATCGTGATCCAGGTTGAGACCGGAAATCATATCGGTATTTATCATTACCTTGTGGATTGTTTTAAATACTGTTTTTTTTCATGAAAATACCAAAAGGAATTAACCTTTTCAGGAGGTCAATAATGAGAGGACTGACCAAAAATATTGGAAAGTCTACTTTAAAAAAATCTGAAAAAAATGATGTTAAAATAAAAAAGATTCTCATTTCCAGACCAAATCACCGTCTGGGGAATTTACTTCTCCTTAGTCCGCTGGTACAGGAAGTGAGCAATACATTTCCAGAAAGTAAAATCGACCTCTTCGTTAAAGGCCAGATTACTCCTATTATCTATAAAAATTACACTCATATTGATAAGATCATCCAGCTTCCGAAAAAGCCGTTCAGCAATATTTTTAAATATCTGAAAGGCTGGATCTCGCTGCGTACAAGAAAATATGATCTGGTTATCAATGCCAATTTCGGGTCGTCATCAGGAAGAATATCAACTTTAGTGGCCAATTCCAGATATAAGATGTTTGGGGAATTTGATGAAAAATATGTGGAAAAGATTCAGGATTATCAGCATTCTGCAAAACAGAGCATTTATAATTTAAGGCAATTTTTGTCGGAACTGGGAGTTTCGGAAAACAATGAAACTATTCCCAATCTGGATATTAAACTGGATGCCAAAGAAACAGAAGCCGGGAAAAAGAAACTTTTTTCCATCACACAAAACGACAAGCCTACGATTTGCCTGTTTACCAATGCTACCGGAGATAAATGCTACTCCGAACAATGGTGGTCTGATTTCTACAATACATTGAAAGAAACATTTCCTGATTATAATATCGTAGAGCTTTTGCCTGTTGAAAATATATCCAAACTAAATTTTGCCATCCCTCATTTCTACAGCAAGGATATCAGGGAAATGGGAGGCTTTATAGCCAATACTGCAGTATTTATTGCAGCGGATAACGGAGTCATGCATCTTGCCAGTGCAAGCGGAACACCGACGGTCGGCTTGTTTATGGTAACCGATGAAAATCTCTACAAGCCTTATAATCCAAAGAGCTTCTCGGTAAATACGCAACACACAACGAACGAAGACATCATGAATTTACTGCGTACAACCATAGGATAGAATTATATAATTTAAAAAATATGATATGAAATTGATTTTTGCTGAAGGTTTATCACTATATAAAGATGACATCCTATCGACTTTGAAAAAGTTTAAAAACGAAGGAACATTAATTGGTAACGGCTCCCGAAATGTGATTAAGTTTTTCAGGTTTGAAGGGATTCATCTGAATTTTAAATCTTTCAAACAACATAATATAATAAACAGGCATGTCTATAAATTTTACCGGAAATCTAAAGCACGGCGTTCATTTGAATACGCACACATGCTTATTGAAAAGAATTATCATACTCCCCGACCCGTTGCTTATATAGAAAACCACGATTTCATAGGACTTACGTCCAGCTACTACATCAGCGAACAGATGGAAGATGTACGGACCCTGGACAGTGTTTTCGGTGACTACTCTTTTGCCGACCGTGAAAAGATTATAAAAGAATATACATTGCTTATGTTCCGCCTGCATAATGACGGAATTCAGTTTCTCGATAATTCTCCAAATAATTTCCTGATCCGTAAGGAGGACGATAGTTATTCAATTTACCTGGTAGATCTCAACAGAATGAACTTCTACAGTTCAATTGACCTGAATAAGAGACTGAATAATTTTGCCAGAATTACTAATGATCCCGAGATTATTAAAATCATCGCCGCAGAATACGCCAATTTATATGGCACCTCAAAGGAGATCTGTTTAAAAAAGATCATGGATGCTGCTCAAAGACAGGTGACGAGAAGAAAAATAAAAAAAGTGCTCAAATTGTATAAATATCTTATCCCTAATCTGGTTATCTGTTATTTAAATGATCCTGCTTTTATGTAGTATCAGATGAGATTATAGTATTAAGGAATATATTTTTCACGAATTCTATAGTAGAATCGGTTTTCGTCCTGGGTGAGCCTAGCCTGCAGACAATTTTGCTTACACGGCTTGAGGACTGTTTGATCTCAGAATAGTACTTTCTGATTATACCGTTAATTATTAATACAATTCAATATTTATCCATGATATTCCATCAAATTTAATTCTATTCCCACAGGTAGCACTGTTGATACAATTACTTTCATTAAAAATTATATTCCATTGGTTAGAGAATATTGATAGGATTGGTTAGTTAGAACATCCTGTTCAATTTCAAATTCCCAAACTAAAGTATTCTTAATTTTATAATTCTCTATATGCACGTTTTTTAGATCTTTGAACAAATTAATTGTACTGACTTGACTTAGTATTTTCTCTTTTTTATTTTTCTAAATTATTAACCTAATTCCAATCATAAATTTTATTTGAGTAATTTTTCAGTAAGACCAAAGCACTCTTCAACATTAATATTATTTAAATAAATATTTCAAGGATTTCCTGTGCTATTTTGTCAACTTCCTCTTCTTTTTCATCAACAGAAGGATTCATTATTATCTCCCTAATTCTTGGGATAAGCCAGTGATCATTTTTTGTAATTGATGGTTTAATAAACCTTAATAATATCTAATACTTCCAAACATTATCATTACTATTCAATATTTCTGAAATTTCTTTTTTATATGTAATCGCGCAGTAGAATTGTTTTTAATACAGGTTTATTTATCAGTTTCAAAAATTTTAATTATCTCTTCCTGTTTTAATTTCATAATTTCAGCTAGTAAACTTTCAGTAAGACAATCTATATCAAAAGCAAGTGCTAAGTATGACTCTTTTTCAATAATAGTTTCATTAACAATATTTATTGGCACCATAATATCTTTTATTAAAATGGAATTTATTTTATGATTTTTAAATTTTGAATCAGATTTAATATTTCCTACAATAATTAATTTGTTTCTGGTTTTTAATCTAAAAACATCTTTAATTGAAAAATAATCCATTATTTTAATTTTTTAGCGTTCTTTTCAGCAAAATCAAATGCTGCCTTTGTCTCATTGCTTATAGATTGTTGTGTTACGTTTTGTCCTCGTAATTTACTGGTATTAAGCCTATATAATTCGTGCAGTATAGTTTTCCTTAATTCCAAAGGTGATTTAAAAGCCTAGGTTTTTATAATGACCAGCCCTAATAAAATGTGTATCGACTTTTTGGGACTAGTCATTTTGCTAATCACCATTAATAAAACATATGAACAGTTCTAATTGCTTTTTATTATTATCGGATATTACCATTTAAATAATCCTTTTTAGGATGGCTACACAGAATTTTTATTTCCTCGGCTAATAAATCAGCATAGTACTAAAAATTATCCAAAAAAAGCCTAAATCATTAATATTGGAAATTTATTGTAGCAAGTATTGACATAATCTAATCCCAAAGATTAAAATAATATTTTCCAAAAAGTTTAATTCCTTCATTCTGTCTATTTTGTAATTCTTCAAGTTCCATGTCATTAATAGGATTTAATAAACTATCAAATGTAAATATCATTTTTTCTAATATTTTAATCCATTGCTCATTTAATTTCTTAATTTCTTCATCAGTATACTCATGATCTTGATCAAATGTAGATGACTTATCAATAATCCATGTAGGAATAGAGATATTATTACCTTTTTCTACTTCACTTTTATATGCTTTAAGTCTTGGAACAGCAAATTCTGCAATAGCATATTTTAAATTCCATTTTTCCCAGTTCTCCATTATTTAATATTTTCACCGTAATTATGACATTCTAACCACTTCATTATCTGGATTTATGAAAGAAGTAAAATATAATTTTTCGCTATAGACGAAGTCCACTATATTTTCAGAATGGGGACAAATTATTCATTCTTTCAATCTCAATCAATTTATTATCAAACACATGCAATAGATTAAATAATTTCAATCTTAAACCCGGCTTTTTCTAATAAATATATAAGTATATCTACGAAATACTTGTTTGTATGATTAATAATAAGTTCAATATTTTTAAATTTTATCTTTGCCTTTATTTCATTATTTTTAACAATATCAATTAAGAAATCTTGTAAAGAATCTAAATTGCTTCCAAAATAACCTCTCTTTCCGAAGAAAAATTCTCCTAAATAATAAAATATATCTTCTTCACAGGTTACTAATTCTCCATTGATTATTATATAACTTACATCATTAATTTTAAAACGTCGCCCTCCCCACCAATAACATGCTTTAAGATAATCTTTTTTTCTTGTAATATTGATCATATCCCAATCAATCTCATTATTCTGGCTCCAGTTATAGAATACATCAACAATAAATTGATTATATACATTTCCTACAGCCTCTCCATTATTATCATTTATCATATTTACGTCCATAAGGATTTCACCTTCATTCTCATATTCTTCTAGAAGATAAATATAGTTGGTATTAAATTTAGTACAATAAAGATAAAAAGGAATATTATCTATAGATGTAGCAATAATACTTATTTTAGCACCATCTTCAATTTGATTGAGAATATTCAGTCTAAACACTTTATTAAAACTTAAAATCAATTCATCTTCAATACTAATTTTATTTCTTGTAAGTTTTATATAATAAATTTCAAAATCTTTATTATTAAGTAATATCTGCATTTATCTATTTTTTCTTGATTTCATGAATAGTTTTATAATCAACATCTTTAGTATATCCGTACGAAGTGCTTCCATCCTTATTAGTTCTTTTTAATATCTCTTATGTGATAGAGAAGCCCCTTTAACCTCTACTCTTCAGAACCTATCCAGTTTTTTTGACTACCATACCCCTTTTTTCCGGAACGATATTCGTTGCCTCTGAAAATTTTAGTGCTTCCATCGGCCTCTTTTCTTGGTGTTCCCCTTCCTTCAGCTACTTCAATAACTTCCTTATTTATGTCTTTGTCATTAGTTGGCTCAAACTCACTACTAGAATTCAAAACCCTGTTTGCTAACCCTTTAACAATATCAAACTCTTCTTTAGCTGCTTCAATAGTTACTGCAGTAAAAGCAAGAATACTTAAAGCATGCAGTTTACTTCCTTGATCAAAACCTTCACGAACCTTTTTTTCAGTACCGTCAATAATAGGGAATGGGGTATAATAATCTCCTTTTTTAAATACTGGAATTGGAATTCCTGGTCTATAACCTTTAGTTGCTTGTGCTTTCGTCTGTTTACCGTTTGGATCTACATAAATAATAGGATTCTGATATGTATAGATGTACGGATTATTATTTCCCCAGAAATAAGATCCTCCATTATGCTGCCCATCCCCATAAAACTGCGTTTCCATTAATGGATTGTACACCGCCAACGGATTAACACCATACCAGATGCTTAGTCTTGGATTATAGTATCTGACTCCATAATAATAAAGACCGGTTTCGCTGTCTAATTCTTTTGCATTAAACTTATACGGGTTCACATAAGCGGTGGGTCCCTGCTGTTCAATCATTGTTTCCCCGAAAGGTAAATTTAAGAAACTTGGTTAGATTGTTTATTGTTAATCAAAGTTGTAAACTTTACGCAGGTGGAGGATAAAAAATTGCAAAGTGATAAGACTTTGCAAAAGCGACGGTGGAGTATTGCTAATTTTTATAAGCTTCTACTATTTTCTTTAATCTTTCAAATACCTTTTAAGATTTTGGTAGCCAAAGTCTAATTTGGATATTTTTTTTGTTTTTATATCTATCAAAAACCCTTCTTCACAAGTTTCTCTGAATTTAGCGACATATTTCATAGTTTTATCTTGATAAATTAATAAAACATATTTAAATTCTGACGGACAATACGGATTTGCTAAATGTTCGAACTGTACTTTTTTAAGAATAAAGAATCAATTTTATCGTTAAATTCATTACTAACCTTAAATTTATAATTTAATTTTTCGATATTATAATATATGGAAAAAATCGGTATCTATTGTTGAATAAATTGGATTATTAAATGCATCATCATCCCAAGGTTTCAATGTATACTCGTAAGTTTTAATTATTAATGATAATTTATGCTCATCTTTCTTTTTATAACAAGAAAATAAAACAAAAATTGCACATATATAAAAAGTTTTCATAATCATTTATTTCTTTATTTTATTTAAGTCCTTCGCATTTGGTTTCCAGTTCCAATCATATTTTTTTATGACTTTTCCATTTTTATAAACTCTCCATTGACCTTTTTTTCCGGCAGTATCATAAGTGCCAATTTCACCATCTTTGTTATAGTTAAGATACTCAGTAGCACCGACTATCAATTTGTCAGGCATTTCGATTGACATAGTGTGTGCGACAGAACCATCTCCTGCTCTTGCATAACAACCATGAAGAATAATATTTCCCCCCTTTTTATCAATGAAATTAGTATTGATATTTTCAAAATTCAATAAATCTCTTACTCCTTTAGTATTAAATTTTCCTGAATATCTATTTCCTGGCTCTTTTCTTTTATCATACATCATTAAAGCACTTCGTTCACCATAGTGATTACCATGTCCGTACAAATGAGTAGTATTATTTTCGGATTTTTGTTTTGAAGCAGCGACATATATCCATTGCCTAGCATTATACGTATTTTTATAATCAGGAAGCATATTTTCTTTATATCTCAAAGTAGTAAAATTTTCATTCATTAAGACTCCTTCTTTCACAACTTTTGTTTGCTTTCCATCCGGATCAATATAAATTACTGGGTTCTGATAACAGTAGATATAAGGATTTAAATTCCCAAAATTATACACTCCGCCATTATGCTGCCCATCTCCGTAAAATTGGGTTTCCATTACTGGATTATACACCGCCAAAGGATCTACACCATACCAGATGCTTAGTCTTGGATTATAATACCTTGCGCCATAATAATAAAGACCGGTTTCGCTGTCTAATTCTTTTGCATTAAACTTGTACGGATTCACGTAAGCGGTGGGTTCCTGCTGCTCCAATATTTTATAATATACATTTATAAAGAGGATATTAGAACATTATTTACTTCTTTTTACTCATAAGTCAAACTATCTTTTGGACTTAAAATTCTTACAACTTTGTATATTTTATAGTTATTATCAAAGAAAAAACGAATACCTGTATTCCCGGAAATAGATGTATATAAATATTTATCAGCCTCTATCCGCTTTATTGTCACGGTTACTTTCCCATCAAAAGAAGGCATAGGCATTGGAATATCATATGTGTAATTATCATTATACTTAACCAATACTTTTTTTAAATCTCTAATACTATCGTTAACCACTAAATCAACATCTTCATAATATCCGTCCTTCTTTTTTATCAAATAATTTTTTGACTTATAATATTTTCCATTTTCATAGCTAGTCAAAATCCATTCAATACCATTAGGATGGTAGCTAAAAAGTATAGTATTTTTAGAGTTAATATCATTTTTTAATAAAATCTCATGCTCATTTTTCTTTCCACAAAAGAGGAGGAAGAAAAATAATCCAACATTCAAAAATCTATTTTTTCTTATAGCTCTTGTAATTTTTCTCATAATGTTTAAGACTTGCATCAAAAGTTTGTTTGTATTTAGGATTTCTCTTTATCAAATCCTTTTTCATGCTATCATATTTTTTATACCCCGGATGTGTCACATCCTGATCCCTTAAGGAAATATGGTCATTATTCCCCCCATCAGTTGTCTTTTGATATTCTTTAAAACTTTCAAGACCCATATTTTTAAGCTTTTCTAAATATCCACCATATGCATCTCCATGAACTAATCCTTCATGTCCAAATATTTCCACAAGACCTTCAGATGTAGCACCATCAGAAGAATCCAAATAAATATTTAAATTTAACTTCGATTCATTTTTTGCTTCAAATAATGCCATACCATCCCACGACATCTCCGAATTAGCTCCTGTAGCATATGCTTTTTCCATTTGGCTTGCATCATTCATATGCATATCAATTATATTCAATGTTTGATCGCTATATTTTCCATTTTCAGATGCATATACCCCAGCGAATGATTGTCCTTTTTTAAAAACTGCCTAAAAAAAACCGCACCAGCATTTGTTTTACCAAATTCATACATTGATTTTAACATTTTAGTAGACAAATAATTTTTTGTCATTCGTGGTCTATTAGTATTTCCTCCTTTAAACGAATTTACTAACCATGGAACAATATCTCGCCCGTCGGGATCAATATAATTTACTGGATTGTTAAGTGTATAATTATACGGCGACCAACTCGGATACTTCTCCGCCAACGGATCAACACCATACCAGATGCTTAGTCTTGGATTATAGTACCTTGCGCCATAATAATAAAGACCGGTTTCGCTGTCTAATTCTTTTGCATTAAACTTATACGGATTCACATAAGCGGCGGGTTCCTGCTGTTCAACAATTACTGTTCATGATCAATATTACCAACTTATTTCCCACAAAGGTATTTCATTGAATTCTTTAAGTATCTCAGTTTTCTCTGCAAAAATGAAATTTTTGTTTTCAATCTTGTTAAATATTATTTGTATATCAGAAAACTTTTGTAATAAAAAATCTTCTTTTATCTTATTTGGAGCTGTTAATTTAAAAACATTCTGTTCTGTATATTCAAATTTTAAAAAACTATAATCATTAAATTTTTTATTCTTATGTACTAAAATGCCAGAAATAGGAAATAAGTTGCTATCTAACCTAAAAATAGCTGTAGGTTTTAAACTCTTGTCTAGATATATATTGTCTCCTCCTGAATATTTAATGCAATAATTATATTTACTAAACTTGTTAATAATTACAAAGGTTACATTGTCATGCTGTTTTATTGTAAAATATTTATCTTCATAAATTGTTGACATTGGAGCAACAATAGTATATTTTTTTCCTTTTATTACAGTTGGAATGAAATTTTGAATACTTACTCTTCTCAAGTCAGAATTTAAATTAATCTCACTCTTACCTTCGCTACAATTTAACAATAGCAAAACAATAATATATAGTAAACTCTTCTTATTTCTTAATAATACGTATTCCATTATTAATAACTTTTTTATTTTCCATGAAGTCTCTTCTTTCAAATCCGCCATAACTTCTTACTTTAATATTAAATAATCTATCCCTAAATACAGAATTGCCTTTTGAATTTAAATTAAATTGCATAAATCCAGAATAATTTTTTCCGTTTTCTTTAACCAGGTCTGTATCAAATAAGAATGTTTCTCCAATTATATTTTTATTGTTGTCTAGAATTGGCATATTTGACCCCGAGGTTGCTCCATTAAAAAAAATCTTTCTATTTCCCTCTAAAAACAAATCAGTATATGAATCAATATTTGCCTGGGTCTGGGGATTAGTACGATAGTCTAAAGTCATGTTACAGCCTGTGAATAAAATATTTGCATCGTCAGACAAATGTTGTGAAATATAATTAAGACCTGTACTCTTTTTTGCGTCAAAAACAAATTCTTCATTAGAATTACCTGGATTTAATTTAGCACCTCCCCACGTTCCATGAGATTTAATAGCTAAATTTTCATAAACTGGAATATTTTTACCATAGTGGGATTCTAAAATACTTTGTACATCATTAATACTTTTTACCCCAATGTAATCCCAATTTTTAGCACCTTTATTCATATAACTTGCAGATAATGGATTTTTGTCTAATATATATATAAGCAAGTTTTTCGATCCACTTAATTTACGCGGTCCAGGTCCTCCAGGATCAACTGCCTCCATTCCGTTAGGATCAATAAAACGAATAGGATTATTGAAAGTGTACACATACGGATTCCAACTCGGATACTTCTCCGCCAAAGGATCCACCCCATACCAGATGCTTAGTCTTGGATTATAGTACCTTGCGCCATAATAATAAAGACCGGTTTCGCTGTCTAATTCTTTTGCATTAAACTTATACGGGTTCACATAAGCGGTTGGCTCCTGCTGTTCAACCATTGTTTCCCCGAAAGGTAAAATTTAGGAATAACAACCACTTAACAATAACATATAATTTTTTAATCACTAAAATGTCAGGTTTTATAATGACCAGCCCTAATAAAATGTGTATAAACTTTTTGAGACTAGTCATTTTGCTAATCCCCATTAATAAAACATATGAACATTTCTAATTGCTTTTTTATTATTATCGGGATATTACCATTTAAATAATCCTTTTTTAGGATGGCTACACAGAATTTTTATTTCCTCGGCTAATAAAAAATCTTGCTTTTCTATAAATGTTCTAAAATCTTGCAAGATCTTATTCAGAAAAACTTCACTCTTAAATTGTAAATCAAAAATATAGAACGTTTTATTATCAAAATATTTCTCAATAATTTCCTTTTCTGAATCTGAAAAATTAACATCGTAGTCATCTTCATTGTCAAACTCATTATGAAAATAAATTTCATTCTTCTCAGTTATTGGATTTATAAAATAAGCAGTATCACTGTCCTCATAATTTAATTTAAGATCAGAATAATTATATATAAATTTTTTAAATAAATCCTTTATATCTTCTTTAGACGCTATGATTGAGAATACTTCCATTGTTTATTTGATAAGTTTACCTAATTCTTTTTCAGATTTTATGACATTAATGCCTTTTTTGGATGCATCAAAAATTTGCTTATTAGTTGCTTTAGGCATATATAATAGATATTTTTTACCCACACTTTTGGCATATTCTGAGTTTTTTAGTGATTGGGATAATTTCATTTTATTACCTGACTTCACCTCAATATTATAAGCTGATGTTACTATATCCACATCTCCAGACCCTCCTGCAAATGTAAAAGATTGATCAACAGCCTTTACTGCTCTCCCTAATCTTGTTGCTAGTTTCCCAACAAAATTATTATCTGTTGTTGTTCTCCATGTTTTCCTAAATGCTCCCACTTGACCTGTTCCCAATCCTGAGCCTAAAATAAGTCCATCATCTCCCAATCCCTGCATCGTTTTATTTAATGCTTCTTTCTCATACTGAACCCCAGTCTTCTCAAGAAAATTATTATATGCAGCCGTTCGTTCAGGAGTCCAAGCAAAAGCATCTCTTAAAGGTTGCGTTGCTTGAGTAGTAGGCTGTGTGATATGTATATTAATCCAATTTGCTGCAGGTTCTCTAACATGGGTTTGTACCCAATCAGCAAAAGTACCTCCTTCCTGTGAACCTTTAGTTTGCTTCCCATTCGGATCAATATAAATTACTGGGTTCTGATAACAGTAGATATAAGGATTTAAATTCCCAAAATTATATACTCCTCCATTATGCTGCCCATCTCCGTAAAACTGGGTTTCCATTACCGGATTGTACACCGCCAAAGGATCTACGCCATACCAGATGCTTAGTCTTGGATTATAATACCTTGCGCCATAATAATAAAGACCGGTTTCGCTGTCTAATTCTTTTGCATTAAACTTATACGGGTTCACATAAGCGGTTGGCTCCTGCTGCTCAACCATGGTTTCCCCGAAAGGTAAATTTAAGAAAAATTGCGTGGGTTCTGCATATTCATTGGTAACATAGGTTGCCGTGCCGAGGTGGTCGCCATGCAGGTAATACAATCCGCCCATCGGAGCCGGGGCTTTGCCAAATTCTTTCTCTATGTCGGAAGTTGTATAACCGGCTTTAGCCAGGTAATTTTTAAAATCAGTTTCGGCGGCAGCCTGCGCATCGTCACCTTCTTTGCCGGATTGGGAAGCTGCCGGTTTGCTGTAGAACATCCCTCCTGAATCCGACAGTCTGCTTGCAATACGCTGGTCTCCGGCGAAATAGTGTTTCGTGAGCATTCCGTCTGAACTATAGACCGCATAAGGATTAGGATATACTTTAAAACCGTCAAATACCAATCCGTTATCAATCATTTCCCCGTTCTGGTACAATTCTGATCCGTTCTGCAGGTTGGCTTTTATAGTACGCTCGCCTTTATCGTCATACACATAATACTGGAATGAGCCAGTTTCCTTCGTGTATACCGCTCTCAGTCTATCTTGTTCATCCCAATAAAAATGGGTAGGACCCGTCTGACTTGTTTCATAATCGGTTACATTCCCATTGCCATCATATCTGAAAAGTTCTGTAATCCCTGTAGAGTTATTGCTAACTTTACCTAACATATGAGAACCGCCCATATAGATATATTCATTATTGTACGTATTATTTGTATTTACTATACCATCCTGCTCATGATATTGTCTTTTCCTTTCGATACCGCTGCTCATATTATATGTTAGGTCAGTCTGATACAGTGAGGTTATGCTTCCTGATACTGCAGAAGGCGGCAGATCTTCTTTACGGTTGGGTACAGCATTTCCCGAAGAACTTGTAAGTCTGTTAAGGGTATCATATTGATATTCAAAATTATAGTTTCCTCCAAATCCTGCGTTAGTGGTAGGACTGGTATTAGCTATTCCTGTTATGTTACCCGCGTAATCATAGCTGTAGGTGCCATTTAAAAGTGGGTTGCTGTTAGCATCATACAGGAGATGATTTTGCAGCCTTCTCATATCCGGCTCATAAGTAAAGGTGGAAGACGTATCGTTTCCAAAAACGATCTTTGTACGCTGTTCGTAATGGTCGTATTGGATAGATTTTATGTATTCATATCCTTCCTCATTGGCCATATACTTAAGATTGCCTCCAAGATCATATTGGTAATGAACAACTTCATTATCCGGATAGGTGATGGTTCGGATCCTGTTCCAGTTATCATACTGGTATGATGTGTTAAAGAGCAGGGCAGGCATATAGAAACCATATATAAATCGGTCTTCATGAGTCAGTTCTCCCATTTTGCCGTACTTGTAGTAGCTGGTTCCTGTTCCGTCCTGTTTTTCTACAACTCTACCGGTATTGTTTCCTGAAGTGCCATAGGTATAAGTAACATTCGCCGGGTTTGGGCCTGACGGAATATCAGGCAGAACGATATTCATTAACCTATTGTAAGAATACACGTAATGTATAGGAACGCCGCCATTGCTGTTAAGATTATTGTTGCGTATATGAGTAAGCTGTCCTGCTTTACTATAGGTACAGGTAGTCCGGCCGCGATCAGGATGGTCCTGGCTCAATCTTCTTCCGCCCATGTCATAAGTAAAGCTGGTTTGCAACCCTTCAGGATCCGTAACTATCATAATCTCCCCTATCTCATTATAGTTAAAAAGAGTATTCAAAGACTGCCATGGCAAATAGTTTCTGGTTTCTACCGTCTTGCCTTCCGCATTTGCAAAAACTTCTGTCTTGATCTCTACAGAAGCGTTCTGCATTTGCGTTGTTTCCGTCCTGAACCTGTTACTTTCAATGAAGAATTTATTATCAACAGAATTTCCTGCCTCATCAATGGACGACACCGTTCTGTCTTTATAGTCATATACAGATGAAGTGTTATATTGGCCAATGTTAAAAGTCAATTTATTATTGATGACTGCATTTTTGTCTTCGAATACAGGGTGATACTGCATAACCGCTCTTCCCAGATTGTCATTGATTACCCTTCCGGAAACTGACATCTTTTCTTCATTATCAATTTCAATATCTTTTTTAACCTGTATTACATCTCCCGTTACATCCGCAAATGAAATTGTTTCGATATCATTGTTGTTATATGGATCCTGATGCCTTGTTTTTGCATTAAATAAATACAGGATATTACCATTACTAAGGGTTACCGGAGTATGGGAATATTCGTACAATATGGTATTGATTGACGGCCAGTCATTAGGGCTTATAATGCTAAGCGGCCTTCCGTATCCGTCATAATTATATTTCATTTTGTTGCCCGTAACATCTGTATATTCCAGGACGGTATCCATCAATGGATTATAAGTGGCATAAGAGGATAAATTAAAAACAGGGTCTTTAACCTGTGTTACATATTTACCCATAGGATCATAGAAATATTCCAGCTCAGATCTTTGATCGAATTCGTTTGGCGGATATTTAATTGTTTTAATATTTCCGAAAGGATCATAAGTAATATCTGTCTCGGCAATATCTCCGGAAGTAAGCCATACTTTAAACTTAGAAATATCTCCGGTATTAAGATTGGTAATTTCCGTTGATCTTTTACGAAGCGGGTTTGCAGCACCTGTTCCCGGATAAACCGTGATCATGCTCGGAACATTCTGAATATTATTATTAAGATTCGTATGATAAGCAATTACGCTGTTGTAACTTGTTGACGGACTGGTATACTGGTATTTCGTCAGCTGCCCTCTGTTATTATAAAAAAGTTCAGTTTTTGTAGAAATAGAGTTTCCGTTTTCATAAGTAGTTTTTGTGGTGCCGGACATTAAGACGCGGCCCATTCTTCTTCCTTCGGTTCCGCCAACGTCGTAGGATTCAAACTGAGCTGCAGGAACTTCTATCAATTGACTGATTCCCGGATTAAACTGATAAAGTTTATAGTTATTGGTTGTAGAAGACAAAAGATTGGATGTTCCGGTTCCGCCATAACTTTCCACGGATTTCAGAAGTCCACGGATGAAATAATTCTGATTATAGAAATTCTGAACGGTTGTACGGTAGACAGTATTATTATCAGACATTTCGTACGTTTTAACCTTAGCAAATCCATATTTTTCCCGCTCTCTTCTGTCATATCTGGAATTTTCATACTCAAAGCGGGTGATCATATCTTTCCCTGTTGTACTTAAAGTATAAGTTCCTGAGAAGGCATCAGGATTTGGTATGATCACCTCTGACATCACAAGCTTTGATTGCGGATCGTTATAAGACGGTTTAGAGAATCCGTAATTTATAATAAATGCTGCACCGATGTTTTTTGGAGTATCAGCACTGTATGATTCTGCGTACGATACTTTTTTAAGCTTATTGGTTTTACCAAGCTGGGAATAAAATATTTTTAACCCACTATTGGTATTAACAACGAGGTCGGGCAAGCCATCTCCATTAACATCTCTCAATCCTTTATTTATTTCTGATACTGATAATCCTACATTCGCTGAAAGATCCGCTCCAAAAGGCTTTAAATAAACAAGAGGAATACCAAAAATCACGATAAAAGGGATATTGATATAATACCCACCGTTCAGATTGGCATATCCGCTATGCGTTTTTGTTTCTTCCGAAAGGCTTGCATTAAGACTAACGGGACTTGTAAAACGGTTACCCAGATTATATTTTACATTGGTTTGTCCGGTATTTTCATTCACCTGAACGATATCTACGAGTCCGTCACCATTTACGTCCAAAAATGATCTTTTTGAAGTAGCCGTAGAAGATCCGCCACCTACACCTCCGGAAACAGCTATTCCCATTTCAACTCCCTGAACTGCACTAACTATAGAACTGATGCCTGCGCCAATTCCGAAGGAAGCAGAATATACCGGTTTGGATACGGGCTCTTCAAAGCCTGCATAAGATCCCGTGGATCCTGGAATGCTTCCGTTAACCAATCCGGTTCCAAAGTTGAGTTTAAAAGTATTTCCTTCAATTTTATCAGGAAGACCGTCTCCATTAATATCCATCCAGTATTCTGTAGTTTTATTATAAGAATTTGGATAGTTTGATGTACCCGCATTTAAAGAATATGGAGGAGATGTGTCTCCTGTAGCATTAGAATCTGTATTATTGGTTTGTCTTCCGACAGGCTTGCTTCCTCCTGGGGAATTGAATGCAATTATTCTCGAGTTCATAAAGTCATCCATTCTGGTAATTACCTTATACCCCCCTTCTATCCCACTTTGAGCACTCTTCAAACCACCTAATATGCTGGTTTGCTGCGACTGACCGCGATACAGCATATCAGGATAATTGTCTCCATTTACATCAAAGAAATCCTGGGTCTGGATATTCCCAATATCTCTTAGTTGTGAACTAGAGTTCGTAAAAGTAAGTCCGAAACCAATTCCCGCATTCTTTGTTTTTGATTTGCTTCTCTGTTTTTTAGAGATGGCAAACATTCTGGTATTCGGGTTATTGGCAACTTCAATATCGTCCGAATCCGGATCATCATCTATAAAAGGCGAAGTAGGAGTCTCGTCATCCCTGAAACTTCCCATTGCTGAATATTGCTCATAAAACATCTGGTTGACCCATTTGAATACTCTGCCTCTATCAGCTTTATAAGGATTCAGGGGAGTGAAAGGAGAGGCTGCCCCGAATATCTGATTATTGGCATAATTGTTTTGAAAATCATTGGCAAGCTGATCTCCTATACATTCTGCATATTGCTGAGAATTTGTAATCCCGGCACAAGCAGAAAAGTTTACATTAAACTGAAAAGGATTTTCAAGCGTTTGGTCATTAATCAGCACACCATACTGGTCTTTCGGTGTATTTGGGTTAATTGTATAGGCAGGACCGGTACTTCCGCTGGGACCTGTCGGCACAGCAATACAATCATTTTCTTTACGCGGCACACAACCAGGAATTAATGGAGGCTGCTGATTGGTGCTTCCTGCTGCCGGAACAATATCTCTCGCTTCGTTATAAAGGAATTGCCCCCAGTTATGATAAATAGCACTTACTCCGTTGTATTCCCCTGTATTGATAGATGTTTCTGTGGTATAATTTAAAATTGAGCTGCCTGCCTGATTATAAATATTAAAGATGTTATTATTCAGCTGTAACTTAAGTGCTTCATAAGCAAGCCTATCTTTATTGGTGTCACAGAAAATTAAAATATTCAGTTTTTCCTGATCATCAATGATATTAGCTGTGGGATCTCCATTGTAGAAAGGTATAGGATTATCTCCATTGATCGGATTATAATCTATTGTATATTCTTTCAATGCACCATTAGATATTTCCACAATTCTTTTATCCAGAAAAATACCTTTTTGCTTGATGACGTACATGAATTTACCGGATACGGAAGGGATAAAATTAAAGTTTTTATTAATCGATATTGAATATTCATCATAGCCGGAGGGTAAATTATTGAGTGTAGAAATGTCAAACTTATTTTTCAGATTCCTGATATGATATGACGGATACTGAGCAACAGCATAATGCTTGTAGGAGGCATTAGGATAACCTTCTACCACAATATCATTCCACTCAATTTCTTTATTGATGTGAGAGTCTGTTTCTACAAGAAATTTTAAATGCCAAGCTTCATCCGGAGCGTTAAGCGGTGGAACGGAATAATTAATATCTACCGGCGAAACTACTACGGGCTGTCCTGAAGATGGGCCAACTGTTTCTTCATAGATTACATTGACAGTCGTTTGCTGATTCTGAGCGACACTGGTGTCTTCTTTAATAAGAACAATAGAATATTTTACATTATCCGAAAGTGCCGGAATGGTAAACTGCGGAATGGTAATACGGATATTGGCGGCCTCTGTAAACTTAAATGATTTCGTGAGATTGTTCAAAAAGAATTTTTCATCATAATTTGTTTGGTTAGGCATATAGCCATCCTGTTCTTCAATAAATTCATCACGCAAAATATTACCGTTAATATCTGTATATGTTACTACAGGATTGGTATTGACTATATAATTAATTCCTGATTTTTTATGCAATCTGAAATATACTTTTTCGCCGGACTTTACATAAATTCTGTTTGAGTTGGCCACTCCTAAAGGTGTTCCCGGATAACTATTATACTGACGGATGGAAATACTCTGACTAGCAGTATTGATAAGCTCTTTTAAATATAACCGGCAATGCTTGGAAACATCATTAGGATTTTTTATTTCTATGGAATAAACAGCTTTCGCATTATTATCCTGGCCTGAAGCAATTGCTATTTCATCTGAAATTTCTATAAACCCATTTTTTGGAGCAATCCAAACCTTCACCACATCATTTTTGGGCTTTACGGGATCAATATCATCAGGTTCTTCAGGCTCAGTGTAAGGCTGAGGACTATTTGCAGTAATGACCATATTTTCGGTAAGATCACTTGTAATAACCATTTCCTGAGAGTTTCCGCTTCTACGGTTAAACCAAACTTTATCATCTTTAATAACATCGGGTAATCCGTCAGAATTGGCATCCATCATATAAATAGGGGTTTCATTTTCACTTTCAGAATTGATATATGAAAATTCAAATCCCATTTTAAACCAATTGAATGCTACACTTCCCCCCAAATTCCATGTTGTTCCTTTTGAATGGGAGAAATTGCTGTTTAAATTTCCTACTGATTGAAAAGCACTATTAAATACAAGCTGTCCGTTGCTGTCAAGACTTCCGGGAATTAACTTAATACCATTGTCACCATTTCTCTTTCGGTATAAAATATCTGCTATTCCATCGCCGTTGAAATCTACCAATTCCTGGCCTCTTTTAATACGGGGATATGAGGCTCCTCCAAATAAGGAGATCATGAAGTTTTTTACCCCGCCTAATTGTGGTCTAAGTAACGCCAATCCTGCTCCAGTTCTTAAAGACCATCCCCATTCAAAATTATTATCTGCGCTTATTTTAGAGGGAGTTGTTATAGAACTTACAACGTCCGAAAACGCATCGGTATTTGGAGTTTGTATATTGATGGGCGCCCCGAAGACTGTGCCATTGTCATAATATTCAAAATTATAGTCGAATGCAGCACCATCGGTTAAAGGATTATTCACCTTCATCTTCATATTGCTTAGAAGACTTTTCTGGAAAATCCCAGTATCATAGGAAAAATTATAAGACCGCACCATTAACTGCTGGTTGCTTACATTTTTAAATTCGATATTTATTTTTGTGAGTAAATAAGGTTCAATTCTTTTCAGAATACCTTTTGTGTTGATTTGTTTATCTGGTCGTGGAGTATCATTAAAAAAGGTTATACTATAGGGTCCCTTCTGTCCGTTTCGTCCGGAATAGAAAATTTTGTCAATATGAAATATCCAACCTGCATTTAAGTTTTGATCATCTCCTGTGAAATTATTGACAGACTGATTTTTATATTCATAAATAATATTGTTTCCATGCACATCCTCTGTTTTCCATATTCCCCATTGAATAATATTTCCATCATAATTTTTTAAAACAGCGTTTGGAACCAGTGTTGACTGGTCACCACCATAGTATGTTTTTGTTCCATCTGTAGAAGTAATTACCCATCTATAGTCAGACGGACTATTTCCAAATCTTTCAATTTTGGTAAAATCATGGTTTCTTCTTAAATAAAAAGTTTTTGAGCCTGATCCATTTCTTGTTTGTCTTGAAGTATCAAAAGTTCCGTCTGGATTAACTTTGTTATGTCTGTGAGGCAAATAGCCATCAGGATATATCAACATTTCCCCATCTATTGAATACAGTTCCGTTTCCTGACCTGAAGTAAAAGTAGGAGTTCCCCATTTTGTATCTACTGATATAGATGATAAACCGGCGATATTCCATCCCTCTCCCATCCAGCCATTTCCATTACCACTACTATACGTAACAGATAAAGATGGCTGCATACCCGAAACACCGGCCGGTAAAATCAATGGGTAATTTATGTTTGCATCCCCTGTCTGGCTAGCTGTAGGATGCTGCATCAAAGGAGCCCCAACAGGATTAGCTGCTTTCAGTCCACTAATTGTTGTAGGAACAAAAGAGTTTAGCTGTGGAGATTCAGGTAAGGAAATGACACCATTAATGTAGTCACCCTCTCCGTCACTTTCAAATGTTACAGTCTTATTCTTTTGGTCAATTTCTTTTGATTCTACAATTTTCCACTGTTTCTTAGTATAATCAAAAGAAAATACGCTGATTTCCTTTGGAGAAATTAATCCTAATTTTTTTTCATCATAAGGAATCGTAATTTTTATTTTCTTGTTAAGACGTCCCGATCTCAGAGAAAATCTGTATCCTGAATTGTTTAATGTAATATTTTTAAGCCCTCCCGATATAGCGGGAATATCTTTTTCTCTTAGCTTTAAAACTTCAATTGATGCAGATTCTGATGTCTCCTTTTCTATTTTTACATTTAAATCTTCATATTTGATGTTAAAGTCCTGCTCATTGGCTATATCTATTTTTCTGGAATTAAAATAATTATTATTTAAAACCGCGAATGATTTTGTATCTGCAGAAAGTTTATAAATATTTGTAATTCCGTTACTTGTTACTGAAAATGATTCTTTTTGCTTGTCATTTTCTGTCAGCTGGATTATTCTTTCAAATTCTCCATTATAAATAGGAATAACTTCATTATTAATAAAAAGATTTTCTGATTTAACCGTACTCCCTTTTATGTATAACTTATCACCTGACAGCAAAGATGTTAAATTGATATTCTCTGATTTTGTGTTTTTTTCAAAAACGATTCTGAGATTTTTTATCTTATATTTTACACCCGCTGAGGGAGAAGTAAATAAGATCGTATTTAGCCCGTGTTTTAAAAGTTCTGCATCAAGTTTTTCTTTCTGATGACTCCATTGTGCATTGGCAACAATTACTTCTCCGCCAATGGCAACATTATGATTGAGAGATCTGGAAACCGAGTGATGAGAAGCCAAACCAAAAAGATCATACTCTAAATAAGCGTTTTTATCTTTCTTATTAAAAAATGGAATATTAACAGTAAAAAAATTATCCGATATACGGTCTTTCTCCTTATCTGAAAATACACCGATTATCCCTTCCTTTTCTTTTGAAGGATAAGAAATTACATGAGCAGATGGTTTATCAGAAATAGACAGTGCCTCAGGCTGTGTTTCGGGCCGTACTCTGTTTTTAGATTTTAAGAAATGTTTTTGTAAAAAAGAATTACTCTTTCTTATTATGGAATTTTGGGAGGACCGTTCTTCAGGATTATTGTTGCGTGAATCAGCACCTATATCCTTTTTGAAATTATTTATTAATTCATTCTTAAATTCCCTTACTTTTTGTCTGTCTTCTTTGGTAAAGCTGGCAAAAATAAACATACAGGAAAAAAAACATACGAGTAAAAATGAATTCTTTGTAAATGGCAGTTTTTTAAAATTTATTTTCATGGTGTGTTAATCAACAATTAGTTTAAAAGTTTTTACTATTTTCTCTTGTTGGGTGAGTGTGATAATATATGAGCTCTGAACAGGTAAATGATTAGTATAATACCTAGATCTATTATTAATTTTATCAAGTAATATCAATCTTCCGCCGCCATCATATATAGACACTATCAGATTATCCATTGGTGGAAAAGTAATCGTAAAATCCTGATTTTTCTTTACAGGATTTGGATATAAGGATATTGTATTTAGATCTAGTGAAAAGTCATTTTCATTGTAATGATTCCCGGAATTAGAATTTATTTTAGGAGCGGTTTCAGCTCTTTTATCCTTCGGGCTTACCGCAAAGGTAAAATGGGTAATATTACTGGAATCAAAAGCATTAAGAAAATCAACATCTTTAAAAATAATATAATTTTCATCTTCAGCACCGAGAATTTTTATGATCTCACCATTATCCTTTTTAAGGAGCATCCAGTATGATAGTGGCAACGATTTTTGATTAACAGTATTTTTATTGATCTTCACCTGATAATTTGTTTTAGGAACTTTGTTCCCTATGAAATTTATTTCCCAGTTTCTTTCAAGAATATCAAGATTTCCATCATTCTTTAAAACCATACTCTTATTATCATCAGACCACATTACAAAATTATTATTGTCCAGAACAGAAATGTTATCACTGTTTGTCCTCTTGATTTCGTTCATGCCAATGGCCAGAAACTGATCGGCCTGATTAGCTGACTGTTTTTGATAGAGCTCATTTCCATCGTCTCTTCCTAAACCTGTTGGTCTGTATTTATAATTTTTATGTTTATCTGGGTCCCATATTATTTTGCCGTCACTATTGTAATATTTTCCTCTTTCCAGAGAAATACCGTACTTTATAGAAAGATAAGAGTGAATTTTATTCAAGTCCAGAGCTTTTACTTTTTTTTGCATGAATATCAATTCATACAAATTCTGATCTTCAAATTTTATGACGGGGTCCTCTGTTTTATTTTTGTAAGAATCTGCTTTGCCCGTGAAGGAAAATATACTTGGACGTTTAACGATTGCTACTTTCACTCTTTTTTTGCTATAAACAGTATTGCTTAAAGAAATATTTTGGTCCGGATTTTTCCAGATCAATTCATTGTCTTTTGATGAGTGAACAAGACTAATTGTATGGTTCTCATTCCGTATATATTCAACAGATTTGTCGATAAGTTTACCTTTAATGCCACAATGAAAGTTTAAAAGATTATCATCCTTACATAATGTTGATTCTTTAGGAGTGTGGTCGGATCTTTCCCATAATTGAAGATCTAATTTGGTAAGTTGGGAAAAGACTGAAACAGAAAAAGATAACATCAAGAATAAAAGTATTCTTGAATAGACGTTTTTATTCATGAAATTAGTTTTAAACTAAAAATATTTAAATTAGAATACCGGAATATTAGATATTAAGAATATAGAGTATGGTAAAGTGAACTCCGAATAATAGGTTTTAATTTTCATCGTTTTGTGTTATATAAATTTTTACAAATTTAATTTTTTTTTAACATACCACAATAATTTTTTTTGCATTTTCCGTAAGCAACTCATTGAATTACAATATATAACCAAATTGATTCTGTACTAAAAATAAAGCCATTGTGTTTAATTTTTATTATTTATAGTATATTAAGAATAATAAAATTCAAACTTTTTACAAAAAAAGTAAAATTTAATTCGTTAAAAAGAAGATTGTATAAGTAAGAAAAAAAAGAAAAAAAAGCGAAAGAGAAATCAGAACCATCTATCTTCTAAACAGCTGAATCTCTAACGCTTTAATTAAACGAATTCCTAAACTCCATGGGAGAAACCCGGGTCTTTACTTTAAAAAGCTTGCTGAATGATTGTGAGTGTTCAAAGCCCAATTCATACGCAATCTCCGAAACAGAAAGATCGGTTGCTGATAATTTTTCTTTAGCCTTTTCTATGACTGCATTCTGAATATACTGTTGTGTATTGAGTCCCGTCAAGAAACGCAGCATGTCACTCAAATAACGCTGCGAAAGTTTTAATTCCGAACTTATATACTTAACTGTGGGCAAGCCATTTTTCAGACTGTCTCCTCCATCAAAATAGGCATTTAGAAGCTGATCTAAAGAACTTATAACCTCGTGATTGATGGACTTTCTTGTAATAAATTGACGATTGTAAAAACGATTACTGTAATTGAGAAGTAACTCTAATTGTGATACCAGAACGTCCTGGCTGAAAAGGTCGATATTGCTGTTGAGTTCATCCGCTATTGAAGCAAACAGACCGGCCATAATTTTCTTTTCTTTTGCCGATAGAAACAGCGCTTCCGAAACATCATAAGAGAAAAAGCCATACTGGTGGATTGTTTTACCTAATGTATAATTACGGATAAAGTCCGGATGAAAATAAAGGGCAATTCCTTCATAGCTTTCTCTGTCCACGGGCGGAAAAACAATCTGTTTTGGCTTTAAAAAAGCCAGTCCGCCTTCTTCAAAATCATAAAATCCCTGACCATACTTTATCTGTCCCTTAAATTTTGTTTTAAAGGAAATTTTATAAAAATCAAGACTTATTTTCTGTTCTTTAGGAAATGTTTCGATGGGTACATTCCGGTAGTCTACCAGTGCAATCATTGGATGCAGCGGTGCAGGCAAATCCAGTAGCCGCATCAATTGCGAGATACTGCTGATATGGTGGATGTCAGATGGTGGATGCATTTCTTTTACGAATGTACTCAATTTTGTTTTGACGGACGAATTACAATTTCACCAACTTCAACATCGTCCGGCTGACTAACTGCATAGATCACCGCATTGGCAATAGCTATCGGATCTAAAGCCATCTGATCCATATCTTCCTGAATGACCGCCCTCATCTCTTCGTTTTTGATATTGCCGGCAAAATCTGTTTTCACAAATCCCGGTGAGATTCCCGTAATGCGTATTTTTCCGTCCGATTCCTGACGAAATGCCTCCGAGATGGTACGGATGGCATTTTTTGTTCCGGCATATACACCCATCATGGGGCTGATCTTAAGTCCTGCCGTTGAAATGATATTGATGATATGCCCCGCCTGCTGTTGTCTGAAAACAGAAATTGCGGCAGCCATCCCATACAGAACGCCTTTTAGGTTGATATCGATCATCTCTTCCCAGCCTTCTATATCTTGGTCGTCAATACGGCTTAACTGACTGATACCTGCATTGTTTACGATTACATCTAATTTTCCGTATTGTTCAACAGCTTTATTGACCAACTGAACCAAATCGGCTTTATTCTTTACATCGATGGTCATAAAGGTAGCTTCCCCACCTTTATTTTTTATCTCTTCTACCAGCTCTTGCAATCGTTCTGTACGTCTTGCTCCTAAAACAACTTTAGCTCCTTTTTCTGCTAATTCTATAGCAATGGCTTTGCCCATTCCGCTGCTTGCACCGGTAATTGCCACTACTTTTCCTTCAATATTTTTCATGATGCTTTTTATTTGTCAATCTGCTTTTGTAAAAACTCAGGATAACGGTCGCCTGCCAGTGTAATTCCACTGACTGTGGTGTCGATTCTTTCTAATTCATCGGCTGTCAATACGATATCCGTGCTGGCGATGTTCTCTTCTAAACGATGTAATTTTGTCGTTCCCGGGATGGGTGCTATCCACGGCTTTTGAGCTAAAAGCCATGCTAAAGCGAGCTGTCCGGTGGTAATTCCCTTATCTTCGGCAATTTCAGAAAGTGCCTTCACCAAAACCAGGTTAGCTTTTATATTTTCTTCAGTGAAACGAGGCAGAATATTCCGGCGGTCAGCGTCCTCTAATTTGGTGTTAATGATACCTGTAAGAAAACCTTTCCCTAACGGACTGAAGGGAACAAAGCCGATCTCTAACTCTTCCAACACGGGAATGATTTCCTGTTCAGGCTCACGCCAGAATAAAGAATATTCACTTTGCAAAGCTGAAACACGCTGAATGGCATGTGCTCTTTTTATCGTTTTTGCACCGGCTTCCGATAATCCGAAATATTTTACCTTGCCTTCCTGTATCAGATCTTTGACTGTTCCGGCGACCTCTTCTATCGGGACGTCGGGATCTACCCTGTGCTGATACAAAAGATCGATGTAATCTGTTTTCAGTCTTTTCAGAGATGCCTCTGTAACTGCTCTTATCGTTGCAGGCCTGCTGTCTAACCCTTCCGACGGTCTCGCATTTTTGCAGCCAAATTTTGTAGCAATAACCACATCTTTTCTGAAAGGTTGTAAAGCCTTGCCAACAATTTCTTCATTGGTGTAAGGTCCGTATGCTTCCGCAGTATCAAAAAATGTAATTCCTCTGTCAACAGCACTTTGCAACAGCATGACAGCTTCTTTTTTGTCGAGTCCTTTTCCGTCCAGAAAATTTAACCCCATACAGCCAAAGCCGAGCGCGGAAACTTCTAATCCGCTCTTTCCTAATTTTCTTTTTTGCATGATTTTTTTATTTATAAACCGGTTTCAATTACCAATACAAAATTCCTGAATACCGGGTTCTAAAAAGTAGCCGGATTGGTATATTTTGTAGTCCAAAATCACCAATCGGCATTTTTTTTATTGATTTGCAAACTTTGGAAGGATAACGGATTATTTTAATATCAGCTATAAGAGTGAACGAGGATTGAGCATTCAGTTTTTAAAATTATATTCACGTCGATAAGATACCTGTATCTATCCGACTGCAGTTCTCTATGGTATTAATTTTTATGGTACCAATTATTTAGAATAAATTCTCCGATAGTAAATTTCATCATTGTCTTTTAAGCACATAGTCGTAGGTAAAGACTATCCGCTGATCCTGAAGATCCCAGTTTGATATTTCCATTCTGACCAGTTCACCGTACTTTTTGCTTATATCTCTTAAGGAATTGCCAACCGATTTCCGGAGGTATTCACTATCACTGGCTTTATGGCGGCTTATGAGATCAACAGCCACTTTAGGGTGCGTTTTAAAATAAGGACGACCTGTCCAGATTCGTAGTCCTTCGGTAACTGCACGACAAACATTGGGATGCTTATCGCTGAGCCATGCATTGATTTCGGGGAGTGACTTTTCATAGCCGTTATCTTTACAGTATTGATCAAATGCTTTTGCAACTATTTCCTGTACCTGCCAGCTTCCATCCGAACGCGCAGCATCCTTCAGCAACAGAAGCACCGTATAATCTCTGGCTGCAATAAATCCCAAAATAAAGACGGCACAGCAGCGGACCTGGTAAAACTCATTCCGGAGCATACCCACAGCTAACGCTTTTGATTCTGATACGTCTTTATGGTCAACTATTTTTTTTGCCTCCACTTCAAATAATTTAAAACCATGCTTCACTGCTGTCAGTTTCTGTAGAAGATCATTCATTATATTATTACTTCTATGCAATTTACAACTATTAAAATATTTAATAAAAATCAATTTTGAACCATACAAGCAAGCAATTTGAACCATACACCAAAGTCATGTATCTTCTAAAAACTGAACTTTGCCATATAAAATTAAATATATACATGTCAGAAATTGCAAAAATTAAGTTGGGTCCAAATGGACCCCTAGTTTCAGAACTTGGTTTAGGATGTATGCGGATGTCATCGATCTGGGGCGGCCCGACACCGGACGAGGCAGAAAGTATCGCCACTATACATCAGGCTTTGGACAATGGAATCAATTTCCTGAATACCGGAGATTTCTATGGTGCAGGTCATAATGAAATGCTTATTGGGAAAGCTATTAAGGGAAGGCGTAATGATGCGTTCATCAGTGTGAAATTCGGAGCTATTTTTCATAATGGGCAATGGATAGGTATGGATCTCCGTCCTGTAGCGATCAAAAACTTTGTCAACTACTCTCTTACCCGTTTGGGAATTGATACAATCGACCTTTATCAGCCCAGCAGAATGGATGGCAGTGTTCCGATAGAAGACATCATCGGAACGATTGCCGGTTTGGTTGAGGAGGGCAAAGTTCGACATATCGGAGTATCGGAAATTACTGCTGAACAACTTCGTACCGCCAACAGCATCTATCCAATCAGTGCTTTGGAGATCGGATATTCTTTGTCAGACCGTCAGATTGAAAAAGATGTATTGCCTGCAGCAGACGAGTTGGGAATTGCTGTCGTAGCTTTTGCCAATACGGCAGAGGGGCTTTTAACTGGTGATTTGCAGGCACCACTTCCTGCACAGGACTACCGAAATCACTTCTCCCGTTTTCAGGGTGACAATCTCATTCATAATCTTACAAAAGTAGAGGTTCTGAAACAAATGGCTGAGAGTAAAGGGTGTACACCAACTCAGCTTTCAATAGCCTGGGTAAAGAAACAGGGCAGCAATATCATGCCATTGGTCAGCATGAGCCGCAGATCAAGACTTCCTGAGAATATTGCGGCTATGAAAATTACATTTACTCCTGAGGAGATGAACATTTTAAACACTACATTTGCAAGAGGAGCCATTAAAGGCGGCACTTATCTTCAAAGATAGATGGAAAGTCCAACAGAAATTCTTCCCGGCGTTATATTCTACTCTTACCTTTCGTCAGAACGGAAAGAGAAGGCCTGCATCTGGAATCATCACACTCTGGTCATGCAGGTATCGGGTCAGATGGTTCTGGAGACCTCAGAGCAGAATCTCATCATTAGTGCCGGAGAAGTTTTACTGATCCACAAAAATCAGTTGGGAATCCTTACTAAGACTCCTGAACCGGGTGGATATTACGAAACGGTCGTCATATCCCTCCAGGAAGATCTGATGCGCAGAATCGCTCTCGAAGAAAAGATGGAACCTAATGCTAAATACACGGGTTCTCCAAATCTAATTCTCCCGAATAATGATTTTCTTAAAGGGTACTTTCAATCCATTGTTCCCTATGCCAGGAACTCCGGTGCAGAAATGACCGATGAGTTGGGATTTTTAAAAGTGAAGGAAGGCATCAAATTAATGTTGCTTGCCGTTCCGGCGCTCCACAATTTTTTGTTCGATTTCTCTGAGCCTTATAAGATCGATCTTGAAAGATTTATGCTTAATAATTATTGCTTCAATGTTCCGGTCGAAAAATTTTCCCAGCTTACAGGACGAAGTCTTTCCGGATTTAAAAGGGATTTTCAGAAGACCTTCGGGATGCCACCACGAAAATGGCTGCAGGATAAAAGACTGAATGAGGCCAGACACTTAATTGAAAGTAAAAACAAAAAACCTTCAGCCATCTATCTTGAGCTGGGTTTTGAAAGCCTTTCCCATTTTTCCCATGCCTTCAAGAAGAAATTTGGGAAAGCACCGACATTAAGTTGAGAATATTTTTTCATATCGTAAAAACCTAAAAGCTTCAAAACTTGCGTCCGAAGAGCATGACTGGAATAAACAGATAGACCATCACATATAGCTATATTAACATTAAAAATATCATTCAGAATTTTCTTTATCCATTAAATATATTTTCTGCTGATATATAAAATCAAGTAACTCATTAATAGTTATTAAATATAAGATCTAATCCGGAATCTTATCCAGATGTCCCAGCCATTTCAATGGTGAGTATGAATCCCCTATACAAAGCTTTAAAATCTGTGCGTTATTCTTTTCAAAATTCTCACTGTTGCTGAGTATGATAACGGCTGTTTCCTTTTCAGGGAATGCTACAGCATAATTCTGATTAGCATCACCATGTCCTGTATGAAAGAAGGCTTTGCCGAAAGGCGAGTCGAATAATCCCACTCCCAATCCCCAAGCGAGGTTAATGGTATCATTCTCATTGGTCAAACTGTCTTTCAAAGGCCCGAATCCCCTCTTACTTTTTACCGCGATTTGTGGCTTAAATATCTGAGCATAACCTTTACGGGACAGGCCTTGTTTTTTCATCATCTTAATTATGAAACTCGCATAATCATTCGCTGTGGTAGACATGGATCCGGCTGCTCTGCTGCTCTCCCTTCTTTCCGAACCGTATTTCTTTCCGTCTTTGAAATAGGCATACGAGAAATTACTTTCAAATCTACTTTGCCAGATCATATCTGTATGTCTCATCTTCAGAGGCCCGAAAACCTCCTCTCTGGCAATATCTTCCAATTTCTTTCCGGTGTATTCCTCTATCATGAATCCCAAAAGATTGATGCCCTCGTTAGAATAATAGAACTTTTCACCGGGCTTCGCAATAAGATTGGCTTTGTTACCATACAGCTGTCGAAGAACCGGCAGTCCCGAACTATGGCTTAAGAGCATTCTAGGGGTAATCTCGTTGAAGGATTCAGGATCGTCTGCCAGATCTTTCCATTTTGCATATTCTCCTATCGGCTTTTTCAGGCACTTATACACCGGCTGGTCAAGATCGAATATACCTTTCTCTACCAGACGCATAAAGATATATGCACTGACCGGCTTGGTAAGTGAAGCTGCATACATCACTGTGCTGTCATTCAATTTTTTCTTGCTTTCAAGGTCCTTGTAACCAAAACTTGATGAATAGATTATTTTATTTTGGTTGATAATGGCAACCTGCAGGCCGGCAATTTTTGCGCTATCGACCAAACGAGACAGTCGCTGATGAAGAATTTGTACATCAATTGTTTTTCCATCGAGATGTCTGATCCTAATATTTTTTTGGGCAGCTAAAGGCAATATCCATATTAAGAACATGAGTGTAAAGAGTTTTTTCATGAAGAAATATTTTACGACAAATGTAGCGGCAAATAGATATATTATACCAGGACTCCTTCACGACATATATACGCCATTTAGCCCTGGAAGGCGTATTTTGAGAGTTTATTTCAGAAATTGATAGGTCAGAGGATAAAAGCATGCTCTTTTGTTGATACTCCTGAAAATATTGAAAAGACACATGATCAGGTTATAAAAATAGATGATCACAGTCAGCGGAAACCCAACGGAAAACACAAATATCATCAATAAAACTGATGGTATCAGCAGAAGCGACATAGTAATCTGAAAATTAATAACCAACTTCCCTTCAAGGTCGTAAATCTGGGATTCATCTTTCTTAAAAAACCAAAAAAGTCCGGGAAGAACAATATTGAAAACAGGAAAAAAAAGCCCGATTAATGCTAACATGTGAAATAGTGGCTTAACCATATCTCCCTTTCCCTTTTCCGGGGCCTCTGATAACCGTTTTTGCACTGACAGTTCCTGAGTGTGTATTTCGAGTGCGTCCGCAAGCATTTTTAGCGTCGCAGGATGTGCTTCTACTTTTCCACTTTCGATGCGCTGTATTGTTCTTGCACTCACACCGGAAATATCTGCAAGCTGTTGCTGGCTTAATCCCTTACTACGTCGGTAATGTGCTAATTTTGAAGTCATCATACGCAAAAATATGAAAATTATTTAGCTGAAGCCTCCAATGTTTGTAACAATGCCTGATATCGACGAAGATAATTTCTGTTTAGAATAAAATGCAGGAATATTCTCTTTTGAATCTTTGAATGCTTTAATATTCATAGCATGATTTCTTATTGAGCCCGCATAACCATAAGCATATATCTTATTAACGGACCCGATTAATCTTTTATATAAATTTTCCTTTTTATCTGTTAACAATTTCATATTCTTAAAATCTCTCGATACCACATTACTTCAAAAAACTATAAATTATGGACGAGCAGGTTATGGTGGTCTCTATTTTGCTCTTACTATTCTATCACCAATCAAAAATATACAATATGTTAGCAATGAATTTTCGCGGACCTTTTCGCGTGCGCGCAGACCGCAATATGCCTGAGCCACAAATAGAACATCCGGAAGACGCCATCGTGCGGGTTTTAAGATCCTGCATCTGCGGCTCAGATCTCCATCTTTATCATGGCCTTGTTCCCGATACACGGGTAGGTACTACATTTGGCCATGAATTCATCGGTGAAGTGGTTGAAATAGGCCCTTCCGTACAAAAGCTTAAAGTGGGCGATAAAGTAATGGTGCCTTTTAATATAGCCTGTGGAAAATGCGCATTCTGCAAACAGGAACTTTACGGCAATTGCCATGAATCAAATCCAATGGCAACTGCGGTTGGAGGTATTTTTGGTTATTCCCATACGGCAGGCGGCTTTCAGGGTGGACAGGCGGAATATGCCCGCGTTCCTTATGCAGATGTAGGACCAACCGTTATTCCTGACTGGATGGACCCTGACGACGCAGTACTGCTTACCGATGTAGTGCCTACAGGATATCAGGCAGCAGAAATGGCAGGTATTCAAAAAGGCGATACGGTAGTGGTTTTTGGTGCAGGACCTATCGGTATTATGGCGGCCAAATCTGCATGGCTTTTTGGCGCAGGAAGAGTAATCGTGATCGACCATCTGGAATACAGACTTGATTTTGTAGCACAATATGCCCAATGTGAAGCCTACAATTTCAATAGTATCGGAGACCCTGTAGTCTTTATAAAAACACAAACCGATTCCCTGGGCGCCGATGTATGTATAGATGCCGTGGGCTGCGAAGCGAAAGGCAATTTAATGAATACGGTTCTGGGGACAAAGTTACTTTTACAGGGTGGTTCTACAACAGCGCTTCATTGGGCTATTAATTCTGTAAAGAAGGGCGGAATTGTTTCTATCGTAGGTGTATACGGACCTACCGATGCCTTGGTGCCGATAGGTAACGTTGTAAACAAAGGAATTACGATCAGGGCCAACCAGGCTGCTGTGAAACGTAACCTTCCCAAGCTTATTGAGCATGTAAAAAACGGCATTCTTGACCCCAAACAGATTATTACTCACAGAATTCCGATGGAAGAGGTAGCTGATGCCTATCACATATTTTCACGCAAGCTGGATGGCTGTATAAAAACAGTACTTATTCCGCCAACCGCATAACAAGTTTTAACCACAAAAATATTACGACATGCTTACAGATGAAACAAAGCCTTCAGATTTTAAGAAAAGCGAGCAGGCAGATTATACTCATATAAAAGGCTGGGGAATAGATGCCGACCCTGAAAATGATCCTGTATATCCTATGAAAAAACGGACTAATGAAGAACATGACGGTTACGCATGGGATAGGCCTCAACAACAAGCTGAAGACGTGGAAATTTTAAAGTCCGTAGAACGGCCTAATTTAACTGCTGTTTTCGGTACTGCATCGCCACCGGAAGGTGTCAACGGAGCAATAAGAAAGATGGCCTTCCGTTACAGTGAATCCAGCTATGGCAGATGGCTTCCGCTTGTACTGGCAGACCGTATAGGTGCCTTTGAAGGAATTATCAGCGATTTAAAAAACGGTCATATGCCCAATATCTTCGCCGAACGCGGCTGGGGCGCCAAATGGAAATACAACAGAAAGGGCTTTCTGGTGAAAGTAGCTTTAGCAGCCGCAGTAACGGCTGTTGCCATAAGCATAGTATCATCAAAAAAGAAGGAAAACGATTGATCCGGTTTTAAAAATTGACCGGTGTGAGTCGGCTTCTCAGAATTTTAATTTGAAATTTTCAAAACAATCACAAACAGGACATATACATCGTGACCTATTTGATTTTTTTAAATCATTGGAAACGGCAGGGACGCTTCGTGAAGATACCTGTTTACATTAATTTTTAAATCTATTTATTATGGGAATTAAACCAGGTCCAAAAAAAGTTGCCGAATCTACAGGTAAGTTAGATCAGCGCCAGAGAGATAATAAGGAAACACCGAAGAACAAAACCACGCTTAAACCTCATCATCATAAAAAAGGGGATTAACGTAATGTTGTTTAAGGAAGAAACTTCCTAAAAAAGTAAAAATTCCGGCAATTGCCGGAATTTTTTTTTGGCATTAAAGATTAATTCATTACTATAACATATCAAAACTCTCTACAAGAAATCAAATCTTGTATACTCATAATATTAATTGTCGTATTCAATAATGAATATGTAGGAGAACTCGAGTTAAACGATTACTGTAATTCGGAAGAATGAATTTCGCATTTTTCTTGCCATAAAAAATCCCCCACACGCTTGTCAATATACCATTGATTCCCCTGTCGGACATACTGATCATTGTAAACCGCTCCAATGGTAGTCCTAATCTTCTTACCTTCTCGATCACTAATCAATGTAATCGTGCAATAACAGGTGCCTGTAGCCTCATTTCCTTTGACGGTAAAAAAGGATTGTCCGTTAAAATGGTAAATGATCTCTACATCTTTAAGAAATTCCGCAAAAACCTTAGCCATGATGTCGCGACCTTTCAATTCCATAATAACTTTGCCCTCAGCTCTGGTTTTTGATAGGGCATTCTCTGTAAAAAGCTTCACCTGGTTGTTGAAATCTTTTTGGTCACCTAAAATAGAAATCTTGTCTACGAGTTCTTTCAGCAGTATTTTGTCTTCTGTTAATGTCTTTTTCATCGAATTATTATTAGAGTATAATATAAGCCAAGGCTTTTTTTGAACTCAGAAAGCCACTCTTATTTTCAATGCTTATTTAATAATTACTAATTTACAGTCAAGACGATCTTTCCCTGTATATGACCTCTGGCCGCTCTTTCATGAGATTGATGAGCCTGAGCTAATGGAAATGTACTGTCGATCACAACACGGATAACTCCCTGATCAAGTAAGGCTGCAAGTTCTGAAAGCTGCTTGCCATTGGAGCGTACCTGGGTTGCTGATACAGTGACCCATAATCTTTCTGCTTCATCATGATCGGAAAACCCTAAAGGGAAGATCGGAAATAGTGATCCGCCGGGTTTTAATGTCTTTAAAAATCTACCTGTCCTGGGTCCTCCTACCGCATCAATAACCAAGTCGATATCTTTTAAGATTTCATCAGCATTTGTTTTGGTATAATCAATAAATTCATCGGCACCGAGTTCTCTTACCAATTCTTCCTGTCGGCCGGAAGCTACGGCAATAACCCGGGCGCCTTTCCATTTGGCAATCTGCACTGCGAAATGACCTACTCCACCTCCTGCTCCATTGATCAGTACGATTTTACCTTCGAGAGGAACCGGGATGTGTTTATTCGGTTGAAGAGGATTCTGCTCATCGTGACCCACCTCAATCATAAACTGCCAAGCGGTAAGGAGCGACATCGGAGCGCCGGCAGTATGGACGTGGTCAATACCGGCTGGTTTTAGAGCAAGTTCCGACACGGGTACATTAACGTACTCTGCGTAAGCCTGACTTGGACCATAGCTTGGAAATCTCACCATCGAATACACTTCATCACCCACAGAGAATTCCTCCACATCATCGGCAACCGATTCAATGACTCCCGAAATATCGGTACCCAGAATGATCGGGAAAGGGACTTTCGGCTGCCATTCCGGAGGTAACATTTTGTATCCATCCCGAAGATACCAGTCGGGTGGATTTAGGCCTATCGCATGCACTTTCACTCTTACCTCGCCTTTTTGTAATTCCGGAATAGGAGCATCTTCATATACCAATACTTCAGGACCTCCAAACTCATGCTGACGTACGGCTTTCATTGTTTTATTTTTTTCAAAATTGCTTTTGTTTTTATTTGACTGTTGCATCTTTAATTTTTTTAAAATGATGGTACAAAATTAATTTAATGGTATCTTTGTCACAAGTATGTACTTTTTGGTAATCTATATACTAAAAAGTATGTATTATTGAAAATCAATACATTAAATTTATAAAAAGATGAAAAATAAAATAACAACTGCTGAAACCGATCAGCAATGCGGGGTAGATTACGCGTTTAAAAGAATTGGAGGTAAATATAAGGGGAGAATATTGTGGCACCTTAATTCTAAGGAAGTGTTGCGTTATGGGGAACTGAGAAGAACATTGCCTGATATTACCACCAAAATGTTAACACAGACTTTAAGAGAACTTGAAGATGACCGTTTGATTACCCGGAAAGTGTACCACGAAGTACCACCAAAAGTAGAATATGCTTTAAGCGAAACCGGGATGGAGCTGATTCCCTTTATCAAGCATCTGCATCATTGGGGCAATAAGCAACTGGAGAAGGAAGGGACCTCTTGTGAACACTAATAAATTCTTAGTGAAATGTATGAATCCGATGGAATGGCTTCTGTATTTTGATTATCTTAATTTTCATGTAATATAGTAATGGTATGATTCCTAACAAACATTTCACCGCCAGGTTTTGCCGTTTCAACCATTTATTATAGCATTGGTTGTAATATTTTGATAAACAGAACAACTATTTAATAAAAGGCTTATAATTAATAACAAACAAAAGTTTTGATTCATCATTTTTCTAAAAACAATATTATTTTGAAGGGCGCGGAGGCGGCAGATATTCTTATTTCGCATTTGGCTTACAATATTTTATTAGATTTCCTTGATCAATCAATTCTAAATTTTGTAAATCTTTGATTGTATAAACAAAACCTTTTTGGTAATCATTGCCATGATCATATGGTGGCTTTAAATTATTGTGAATATAATTAATTTATTGTTTAATTCAAATTTTGCTAGTAGGAAGAAAAAGAAAGTTAAATGAAAGAAAAATTTAAATTACCTTTGAAATGTTTTGTACGTTAAATATTCATCTAAAGCTAATGACTAAAATTATATACACCCTCGCAGTTATACTATCCATCAACATCTCTGCACAAGAAATTCCCATTAAAGACAATAATCTCAAAACTGCTTTATTACAGCAATTCGATCAAAACCATAATGGAAAACTGGAGGTTTCAGAAATAAATACAGTAACCGAACTGAAACTTGACGAAAAAAATATTTCAGATGTAAGCGGTCTTGAACACTTTCAGAGTTTGACAAAACTTAATCTGCGAAAGAATAATATTTCAGATTTTACCCTTATAAACAAACTTACCAAGCTTGAAAATCTTTATATAGGTGACAACAATAAAATTGCAGTTCTGAACTTAATGGGCCTAGTTAATTTGAAAGGAATTTATGCTTTCAGATTGGGACTAACCAAAATACAGTTAAACTCACAACATATAGAATACATCTATTTACAGGATAATTTATTTACAGACTTTGACGCTGGGGAGTTTCCTGCACTTCACACACTTAATCTTGAAGGATGCAAATATCTTTTCAACTTAGATCTGTCAAAAAATAAAAAGTTGGTACAATTATATTTACTGGGAACATCAATGAAGGAACTGGATATTTCCAATAACAAAATCCTGAAAACATTTTACATAGAAGATGATGTAAAACTTATTAAATCGGCAGACCAGCAAGCGACGGAACGTGCTCCTCTTATTACTACTGTAAAATAAATATATTTTGAGATAAACTAAACACAATGGTACTTTTATAATAGAAGGTTAAAAAAATGAAGTAGAATTTGTAAGACACAATGAAATAACAAGTTGTATTCCGATACCTTATCGTAGACCAGTAGGTACAAGGATTTACCGCCACTTTTTACTTTCATTCACGAAAATTCATTTCTTTCACATCAGCTTAATCAAAAACAACCGGAGAAAAATGATACTCCTCTCCTATTGAGATTACCTATTTAATTTTGGCGCCAGCTAAAAAATGCCGTAAACGAAGCATTATCAAGTCTGTTACGCATTATTGAAGGGCCGCAGAGAACAGGAGTAACACAGACCATTCTTAATATTATTGCCCATGCGTTAATGAACGATCAGCGTGTGGAGGTGGTTTCCGGCAACAATTCGGCAACCCGGAATGGCTTTGAAAAGCCGGAAAAGAACGTAATCTCTTTTATCGCAACGCCTTTCGGAAGAATATCAAATAAAGATGATGTTTCCAAAATGATAAAAAACGTAAGTAATATCTACAGCGAATTTTCATTAAGGCAGTTTATCGGGTCAGCTTTCAAACGCTAAAAAGCAGATTCATTAATCAAATTTCCCGCAACCTTTTTTCAAAAACATGGGAAAGCCCGACCGCCAATGTTTTAGAAATAGGGTTGCTCCAAACGCCGCAAAAATGCGTTTCCGACCAAAGGGAGGAATTGCATTTTTGCCCCCCGATGTTCCTCCAGCCAATACTTTTAAAACGCAAACAAAGCAACCTGCCAAGTCAACTGACTTCGCAGGTTGTTGTAAAAGATTATATTCAAATTAACCTACTCCCTTACTTCGGACTTCTCCGAAACATTTACGGCCTCCTATTTTTTATTAGGATTCTTAAATGAGAATACTATGCTCCCTATTGATTTATCAAAACTCATATACCCCTGATAGGTCTTTCCTTTTCTACTCACCAATCCTTTGATATAGGCGGTCTCTCCTGCCTTTAACTTCTCCATCTGCCACCTGCGAAGCTTAATTCCTCTGAAATATGCAGGAACTTCCCTTTCAGAATGCGGTAGTCCGCTAAAACCGGAGCTTCTAAACTTATTCTCAAACAAAAATTCCACCCACTGCCTATCCGTATTGAACTGCACGGTTGCAGAAAAGCGCTTTCCTTTCTTCGATACCATATTTTCAACAAACAAAGATTTTCCCTCAAGGAGCACCTTTTTCTGTTCCCAATCCAATCTCACCCCGCAAAGCACCTCAGGAATCCGCACCAATTCCATCCTTAAAGAAATCAGCTCATAGGTCAGCCTGTCCAAGCTTATTAGCGAAGGAGTGATCTCGCCCGTAACTGTATCAATAAGATCCACTACCCGTCCCATATTCCCCGAAGTCAAAAGATTGACCCTATCCTCTTTTGTAAACTTATGCCCCTCAAACTTCTTCCTGAAATCTACTTTCTTACCAACGCGGTGTACCTTCACCATCAATTCTCCATCATCGCCGATCCTCAACTGCAAACGTGCATCAATCTTACTTACCGTTGCCCCATCATTAAAAAGTACCGGGATCAGCATCGGTGTTTTATAGCCTTTCAAGAGCGCATCCAAAGCTCCGATTTCTTCCAACTTCTCGCGATCAAGACCACTTTCAGCCATCTTCTCCCAAGGAACATCTTCGATCTGATAGCGGTATTGAGAACGGTTACTGATCAAAGACAAACCGTTGCCATAAACATTCTTCACCGCAAAAGAATCTCTTTCAGCAGACTTCTTATTTCTGACATGATCAACCGCCTCAATAGAAACTTCGTACGCTTTAAGATCATGTCTTTCATCATCCGATGAATCATTGATAAACTCCTGTAAACCTTTCGCTGTTTTGTGCGCCTCAAATTCCCTGACTTTAAAAAATGAATATTCGGAGGGATCTTTGAGCTGATGGTAAAAATCTGAATAGAAGTCCGTAAAACAATGCTCCGCTGAATCGACACGAATGACTGTATCGACTTTGTTGCTGTCAGGCGTCACATCAATAAGAGTTCCGGACGGATTGACCGCCTGAACAATTCCGACAGAGTTATTACGATGACGAAGTACCAATAAAGTACTGACTTCTGAAAGTGCTGTGTGATTGCTAATGGTGTTCATGTTGAATATTTTTAGATTTTAATATGTTGGTTGTACTCACTTTTGGCTTATTATACTATTTTGATTGTATTACATCAACCCCTCATCCGCAAACGAGAAATACGAATCCGACGTCAGGATCACATGATCCAGCAGGGAAATATTGAGAATCTTGCCCGCCTCTTTGATCTGTGATGTCATTTGTATATCCGCTGATGACGGCTTAAGATTTCCTGAAGGATGGTTATGGGCAACAATGAGCGCCGTCGCATTGCATAACAGGGCCGCCTGCATCACGATCCTCACATCCACCAGCGTCGAAGAGATCCCGCATTCAGAGATCTTCTTAATACCCAATATTTTATTCGCCTGGTTCAGGTACAACGCAAAGAACGATTCCCTGTAATCCATCTCATCCGCATCAAAATGCGCCCTGAAGACCTCCACCGCATCCCCCGATGTCGATATCGACCGTTCACAATTTCCCTTTCTTGAATAGCTTAATTTGATTTCGTTGACAATATTGAATTTCATGTGAATTGCTCCGTGTGCGGCGGAGACCTGTTTTTCCCGCACCTGCTGTTAAAAAACCCTGTATGTTGCAGCTTGAAGGAAATCTTGACTTTCTTATTTTTACCGAAGGATATCACTTGATCTAAAGATCTTATCATACATTTTAAGATGGTATGATATCATCTACAGATGGATAAGACATCTGATATAATCGTTCTTTTATCATGTAAGATATACGGACTGATACCAAGGGTAATTATAAGGATCAAAATTTCAATGAACTGCATTTGCATCTTGTGAGGTTTATGACTTTTCTATGCGGATCAACACATTCAGGCAGTCCCAATGAAAACCGGAATCAATTCCAAAAAAAACAATAAGAAGTCATCTTGATGAAGGCCTGAAATCTTTTTGCGGAGGCTCCGGGATCTCCGGTCACGGATACCCAAAAAGATTTTTTTCAGCGGGGACAACGGAATAGATTTGCTACAGAAAATCACGAAGCGATCAAATAGCCAGATGACAGTTGAAATTTGCCATGTAATACTGTAATCAAACAGTATATGCTGATGCATACATTTGATATATTTTGCACAGAAATAGATAGGTCTGAAAAACTGATTTGCTATTTAGATGCTGAAGTCTCAGAATCATATGAATATCGTACGCAACAATGGCAAGTCGAATATGGCAAGATTATTTATAACGTGTGGTAAATAATTATCTCAATATTTGTACATTAGTATAAATTAGGCAAATGAATCTAAATAACATCACTGAAAGATTGCTTCGTCTGGCAGAAAATGACCTTGCTGTAAGAGAACGGCTGCTGAATACTAATCAATTAAACGGTGGCTACCATCCTGAAATGGAAGCGGTGCATAGAGCCAATGCAGCAGAACTGAAACAAATAATCAATGAGATAGGATTCCCCGGAATCTCTAAGGTAGGAAGAGAAGCTAATGAGGCAGCCTGGCTGATCGCCCAACACGATATTGCCGAGCCCGCTTTTATGAGGTCATTTTTTGAGATGATGACTGAAAACGAGTGGGATATCAATAAAAAACATTGGGCTTACCTTTATGACAGGATTCAGTATTTTCAGGGCAAACCTCAGCGATTTGGAACCCAGCTTAATGCAGATGGTAGTATATATCCGGTTATTGATGAACAGCAATTGAATACCCTACGAGTGGAATATGGACTACCCATTATTTCTTCTGATGATTTGAACCGTACTGCCAAAGTCGAAGATATCGAGCGTATCGAAAATGTAAACCCTGATTACGTGATATGGCGAGATGGCGTTGGTTGGAAATCAGATTAGTATCGGCATTGACTTACTTCCTATAAGAAACACAAACAACATAAATTATTGCGATGCTATATGAATCATAGAACTAATAGAGGTTAGTCGCTAATGACTTCAATTTGAATATATTTATTTTATTGAAAATCCCTTTCTTCACCTCAGTCATTTATACTTTCACAATTTCGTTCTAGATATGACGGAGTTCGATTTGATGTTACTTTTGTAAAATTTCAATTAAACCCAATATTTCGAGTTGTTTGATATCAATAAATATAACCATTCCTGAACTTCCGGCAACACTTTTCGGACGTCCGGCATTCTATTCCATCAAATAAAACATCTATCTTTACTGTTGGCTTATTTAAGCTGACAGGCAAAATAATAACGAATAATACTTAAAGATATAATGGCAATGAATATAGGATGGATCGGTTTAGGAACGATGGGAAAACCAATGGTCAGAAGACTATTAGAGCAAAACCATCATGTTACGGTTTATAACCGCACAATTGAGAGATCAACTGAGCTGGTAGATTTAGGAGCAACAGCAGTAAGAACCCCCGTAGAGGTCATATCCAAAAGCGACTGTATTTTTATTATGGTTTCTGATGATCAAGCTGTACAGGAGATTTTTTCAGGCCCGGACGGATTGCTTAAAGGAGAACTTTCAGGAAAAGTATTCGTCAATATGAGCACGGTATCGCCGGGCATCAACAGATCCCTTGCGGAAATTGTAAATGAAAAGGGCGCAACACTTATCGACGCTCCGGTGTCGGGAAGTGTTATGCAGACCGAACAGGGACAGCTGGTCATTCTGGGCGGAGGAGACCAAAAAGTGTTTGATGAGTTAACCCCTGTTTTTAATATGCTGGGAAAAATGTCAATATACGTCGGACCGTCAGGTTCCGGGAATGAATTGAAGCTCATCATCAACAGCCTGCTGGCCATTTTTACGCAGGGATTCGCAGAAGCGGTATTGGCAACGGAGTCTAAAGGTATCAAACTGGATAAGTTTTTGACCCTGCTTAATAACAGCGCCCTTTCCAATATCTTTTTAAAAGCCAAGGGCGATATCCTCACCAGCGGAAATTTTAATGCAGCCTTTGCACTCAAGCATCTTGCCAAAGACCTTGATCTTGCAAAACAGGAGAATATTCTCAGGGATATCGGAAACCACGCATTACAGGAATTTCAATCAGCAGCCATTCATTATGGTGATCAGGATGTGATTGCAGTCAAGAAGTCTTTGGACGACCACAGCGCATCTTAAAAAAATTTATAATTCAGAAAGATCCGTTTAATTAGAAATATAACTCTCTCTTGTTATGGAAGAACTCGTATTACCACAGGGCTTAAGTTCTCAGAGTGCTAACGAAAGGAAGGTGTTTGCATGTTCTTATGAATCTAAGAAACCTAGCATCAAATCCCGCATCATTTTGGACTGGCATCTGTTCAGTTTCCTGTTGGAAGGTGAAAAGGTGGTCAGCTATGCATCCGGAACGCAAGGCATTGACAATACTTCATTCTTTTTTCTGCCTTATGGTAATTGCCTGATGAGTGAGAAACTGGCTCAGGACGGGCAATATAAAAGTGTGCTTCTATTTGTGAGCAAAGAAGTCTTCAAAGACTTCTTTAACAGTTATCCGGCATCAAAAAATTCTAATATTAAGAGTTATCATCAGCTTGAAGTAGAACCAAGATCAATTAAGAAAGATGATTATATCGACAACTTTATTTCCAGTCTGCAGATTGCTCTGAGCAACCAAAATTTAAATACTGACCATGTTCTGCGTCTGAAGTTTGAAGAGCTTATGATGTACCTTTTACAGGACAAGTCCCTGCTCCCCTACTTCAAATCAATATGCGAAGAATGGGACGAAGATGCATTGATCAGAAAGATCGTTAATATCCATATGGACAGTGGCGTAACCGTGGAAGAATTGGCGTTTCTCTGTAACATGAGCATCTCCACATTCAAAAGAAAGTTCGCCAAGATCTTCAATGATGCTCCCAAACAGTGGTTTTTCAAGTCCCGAATGCAGAAGGCTGCTGAACTTCTGAAACAGCAAGGATTAAAAGCCTGTGAGATCTACGAAGATCTAGGCTACGAAAACCTTTCGAGCTTTGTACAGGCATTTAAAAAAGTATATGGCGTTACCCCTAAACAATACCAACTCTCAGAATGAGCTTCCAGCAACACTTTTTGGATCGTTAGCTCAATAAGATCACGAATTTAGGTCTGTAACTTTGTTAAGTGTTAATAACAAGACATTTAACAAATTAAAACAGATCAAAAATGAGAATAACATTCTTAACATTCATGATGGCTGTTATCGCCACAACAGCCACATTCGCCCAAACATTTACACTTAAAAGCAGAGAACTAGGTGGACAGTTTACCAACAAGCACTATCTGAACGGGATGGGCTATACCGGAGAGAATAAATCTCCGGAACTTTATTGGGAAAACACTCCTGAAGGAACAAAAAGCTTCGCCGTGACCATGTATGACCTCGATGCGCCTACAGGAAGTGGTTTCTGGCACTGGGTGGTCTTCAACATTCCTGCAAATGTTACCGAGCTGAAGTCTGACGCCGGAAATATTTCCAACAAGCTGATGCCTGGACAGGCCGTCCAGAGCAACACGGATATGGGAACGCCCGGATATGCGGGAGCAGCGCCAAATGATGGTCCTGCCCATAGATATCTAATTACTGTTTATGCTTTAAATAAAACATTGGATCTGCATAAAAATGCCACACCGGCCTCTGTAGGATTCAATATGTTCTTTTCTACCATTCAGAAAGCATCCATCATCGTTTACGGACAAAAAAAATAAGTTATGCTAAATGCGCAACAACTTGCTTTTAATCCATATAATAATTTAAGAAATGACAAAAAAGTATTTTACAGCATTAGTCAATTACAACAATTGGACTGATGCAATGATTATGGAATGGTTAAATCAGATCGGTGAAGAGCAATGGACACTAACTATTTCAAGCAGCTTTAGCAGTGTCAGAGAAACAGCTGTTCATATGGTCAGCGCAAAAAAAATATGGATTGACTTTTGGAACAAAGAAACTGATCCGGTGTATTTGTCTACGACGTTTCAAGGCACCAGGGAGGATCTGATAAAAGTTTGGGAAAGATCATCGGTCGACTTACAAATGGTTATTGAAAACTATCCGGAAGAAGAATATATGGATCCTATAACATTTATATATCCTAACGGAAAACAGGGCCAGATGATATTTTGGGAAACATTTCTGCACTTTATCAACCATGCCACCTATCATCGTGGACAATTGGTTACGCTACTAAGACAAACAGGGTTTACCAACTTTTCTAATACAGATCTGGCAACTTATTTTATCAACATAGGTATTTAACGGCTAATCACAAACTGGTGCAAACAAATGCATAGTACTCATTTTGGTTAGAATAACTATTGTTCTTAATGGTTAATTATGATATTTTTACTTTTAGCAATGAAGCTATTGTCCATCCGCGGATATTTTGATGTACTGTTCTATACTCTAAACATATCACAAATCTTAGTTAGCATCTGATAAATTATCACTTGAAATGATTTTTGAAAATCCGATTTTCCTATTGTCGCTGAGCAATATAAGATTATATACTAATATTCAGAAGATCTGTAAAACTTTCTGAACGCTAAAGGAGTAAAGCCAGACATTTTTTTAAAAAGATTATTAAAATGGGCTGGCTCCCTGAAATAAGTAGGTAAGCTATCGTTGACATGTCATTGCTGGTATATCTCAGTAAATATGTAGCTTCTTCTATCCTTCTTTGTAAAATTATACTTTTAGGTGAGGGGAAGCTCCAAATCCAAACTTTTGATCCATTTTGATTTATAGTTTTAAACATTCAATTGTAATGTTCCTCACTTTATCTGCCCTGTTTGCTTCACTATCACTACTGTTCCCAAAATGTCTGTAATTGATGCCGGGCTCTAGGTAGTCAATTATTAATAATTCGTTTGTGTCGGTATCATAAACACTGCACTCAATAGTATAATGTTCTTTTGTCATGTCTGCATTGTAACTGAAGTATAAATAATCCCATTGGTCATAATGAGCGGTTACGCTGTTTTCTTTCCTATAGATGTCGCGCCAATTAGTACTCTGGGATTTATATTCAATAGGAATATCTGTTTTATTAATGAACTTAATATTGGTATGCAGTACGTTTAATTCTTTTCCGAAATTTTGTTTCGAAATGTAAAAATGAAAGCTCCTTCCATCTAGTTTGCCGAATTCAAAACCATTGAACGTAGTTGGTAATTTGTGTCCAATAAGTCTATCGATGCTGTCATATAGACTTGTTTCATAATACAAATAATAGTATTCATTGGCTTGTAATGTTTCGCTTTCAAATTCTTTTATAGTAACAGTATAAGGTCCATTACCAACAAAGTATTGCTTTCTTACATCGCCATTATCATGTATGTCGCATCTGATTTCTATCTCTTGATCTTCTAGATTTTCTTGAGCTACATTCAATTTAATTAATAAATTGCTCATATTATCAAAATAGTATTCAACAAATCCATTGTTAATGGTTGCTATCCGATTTGCTATTGATACTATTTCTCGGTCGGTGAGAAGAACGGCATTAGCGTCATTTTGATGTTTGAAGGAATCTATTAGATCTACAAATTGATTTTGCGTAGGAATGTCTCCTTTTTCAAAAAATGTTTTTAATGTATTTTTATCTCTTATAGCCATTGTATTGTTTTTATTTGTTTATAAATTTGTTTTAGTTTCATCGATTTTTTTTGAAACCGCCATGCTATTCTTGTTTTTCAGTGTTCAAAATTCACAGTTTTTTTATTCTTACAAAAATTTTTTGAGCTCTCTAGTCTGTAGTTGCAGTAGCTTTATTTCATTAAAAATCTATTGATTTAAAGTTTGGTTCCAAGGCCAAAATTCATTGTTTTTTTATTCTTGTGAAAGTTTTCAGCCTTCTCTATTCGGTAGTTGCAGTCACTTAATGCAAGAGTATTGACATGACGACACCTGTTTCAAACTGGAATATTTCAGCCAGTAATGTCAATTACAGAAAAAAATGGTAATGTACAAGACGAAATGATAAAATACCAAATATAGATTCTATAATTAATTCATCTATAGCAAAATATAATTTGTAAATATTGTGGAAGCGATTAAATTTTTCGAGTAAAAACTTTAGGAATTAAATGCTATATTTACGTTCCAAACCTGATAACGATGAAGCGTACAGAGACTTTATTTTTATTTCTTATATCATTCCTGATCTTTGGGCAGAAAAAACAATTTCTTTATGAATATAAATTCATTCCTGACGATAAACCAATATGGGAACAACAATATCTGAGTTTATACCCAAGTGTGAGTATACTGAAATACAAAAAATTAATTTGTAAAGGAAGATTCTCATGAATTCGCAAATTAAATAAACAGATGAATAATAATACAGAAGAAAACTTTGACTTAAAGAGGTTGCGAATGGTATATGGTTATCATGACAAAGCCACGGAAATAAAAATTATAAATACCGATTTTGAATTGAGTAAGGAATTTCAGAACACATTTCCAAAAATGACAGCGTTGATCAATACCGCACGAGTATTGAACTTAGAAATAGATCAAGAGCCGCATACACTTTTCTCATGGACTCATAAAGGCAAAAGTTGTGGTTGGCTAAGTGTTTTTAAAGATGTTAGGGATCAGGAGTTAGACATTATAGACGAACACCAGCTGGTGTTGAGTCAAATAGGTGGCATTGCTACTGATTATGGTTATTTTAACCATAATTTTTTTTTACTACAACAATTTATTTTTACAAAATATCGATGTACGAAAGGTTTTGGTGATTGGGGAATAGATTATGAATTAGCTTGTACGAAAAATAATATTCCATTGCAGGATAGGATAAATCATGAAGAGTTAATAGTTTTTGCTAGTGCATACAGAGGAAAGCTTACAGCATATAATCCTCTGACCAAAGAAATCCTGCAATTTATTCCTAATGATCAAAATTACCCACGGGGTGAATACGGGTATTGCAGGGAAAAAGTGGCGAATCAACCCGATGATACTTTCTATACTATTAAAGGTGTCAGATATTTTAGAGATTTTGTAGAACATCTTGCAGAGGAATGCTGGAAGGTTATTTTTTCTACCTATAATAAAGTTCACAAAATTTTAGAAGATAAACAATTGGACGAAGCAAAAGCAATAGCTGGAAGCCTAGTTGACAAAGTTGAAAGAGGTTCAGTAGAAAACATTATTGGAGAATTTTACTTTTACCAAGAGGACTACAAAACAGCATTAGACTATTATGTAATGGCATACAACAATGGATATTCTATCGATAACATTGTTGATTATAATATTTGGGAAGTATGTGAGTTGCTAATGGAAAAAGATAACGATAAGATAAAATGGTCGCAGTATTACTTGAGCCTTTACCCTGATGGTAGATATACAGAAGATGCAAAAATTAATATATAAAGCAAAGAATGGATCTACAATTTAAAGGTAGTGTCTCACTAACTGTGTAAATTAAAAAGTTACTTTTTTACTGATAAATGATTTTTTAATACATATTAGATTTGCTTCATCTGAGCAGAGCTTAATACTATTTTTCAGCATACACATTTTGTTATATTCGTTCGAAATTACTGTGAAATCGTCTTTTAATTTATGGTCCGACATCTATACCATAATACGTAGAGCTCTGCTGTCAATATAAACGGTTTCATTGTACTATTTCTCATTTGTGAATTAATATTTTACTCAGAGTAGCATATTCTCAGCTACTTTGAAATGTAAATATTGAAAAGATGAGTATTTATATTCTATTTGAATCCGTCGGCGAATAGAATCCATTGATGATTATATTCCGAGCCATTGTAATATTAGTACGCCAGCTAATCCGGTAATGGACACAAGGGTTTCCATAAGCGTCCAGGAGCGAAATGTATCCTTTATACTCACTCCAAAATAAGATTTAAACATCCAGAAACCCGGATCATTAACGTGTGAGAACATCAGGCTGCCTGCGCCAGTTGCCAAGACCATTAATTCAGGAGTAACATGGCCAGCCTGTACGATAGGCAGCATAATACCCGCCGCCGTAAGCCCGGCAACACTCGCTGAACCGATAACCAGACGGATAATCCCTGCGATAGACCATGCAAGTACCAGCGGCGAGAGACTGAGATCGTTTGTCAAATTCGCGATATAGCTGGCTACCCCACTATCCACCAATATCTGTTTGAAAACGCCGGATGCTGCAATAATAAACAGGATCATGGTTATGCCACGGAAGGCTTCTTCCACACTTTCCGACTGTTGCTTTAGGCTTTTACCTTGACGAATGCCCATTGTGTACATCGCCACTAGGGAGGCAATCATTAACGCAATAACAGGATCTCCTACGAACTGTAGGGCTGTCAGCCAACGTGACGTTTCCGGCAATAGTAAATGAGAAAAAGACCCCAACGCGATCAGCAATACTGGAAACAGTCCTGTGAACAGACTAATTCCAAACCCTGGAAGCCTCCCTTCATCATCCTGACGCTTTTGAGGAAAAAGTTCCGGGGGCGGATTCGTTGCGATGCCTTTAAGCGTTCGTCCAAATAACGGCCCGCCAATAAGAATTGCAGGAATCGCCACTATCATGCCATAGGCCATCGTCAAGCCTATGTCAGCTTTAAAGGTAAGTGCTATGGCCATAGCTCCCGGGTGGGGAGGCAGATAACCATGCGTCACGGATAGGGCTGCCAATAATGGAATGGCTACGTACAGCATCGGCAATTTGTTGGACGCACAAACCATAAAAACGAATGGCACCAATACGATAAATCCAACATTGTAAAATAACGGTATGCCAACCAAAAAACCTGTAAGCACCATAGCCCACGGTAAATTCTTTTTGCCAAATACCGCTGTCAATACCGTTGTAATACGCTCTGCAGCCCCGCCTTCTGCCATCAGTTTTCCAAGAACTGATCCGAAGGCCAGCAAAAGTCCTAATTGTCCCATCGTACTGCTTGCGCCGGTTTCAACAGATTTAAGAATCTCCTCAACGCTCATCCGCATAGCAAAGCCTACAGCGATAGAGGTTATAAGCAAGGAAAATACAGTGTTCAGTCTGATGACAGTTACTAAAATGAGCAGCATAACCACTCCAAATATGATAATGATTAAAGGCATAGCGGTGGATTTAATTTAAAACTCGTCTTTTAGCTTATGGTAAAGTCGCTGAAATTGTTCAAAATTTCTTACATACACAGCATGATTTTCTCCTCTCGGTCTATACAATTGTTCAGCATTATCCGCCTCTGTGATTGGCTCCTTAACCTCAATGCCTAATGCTTCCATACCTATGAGTGCCGCTCCCCACGCAGAACTTTCTACCGTGTTTTTAATGAAAACAGGCTTGTTGAAAATATCTGCTAACATTTGAACCAGATTCTGAGAACGTGCTAAACCACCACTTGCATATATCTTGTGAATGGGACCGGTGTTTTCCTCCAACGCAATTCCTACACTGTAGATGGCGAACAGCATGCCCTCCATCATCGCACGAGCAAAGTGGGCTTTGGTGTGTTGCAACTGTATTCCAAAATAAACGCCTTTTGCATTGGAATTCCAGTGTGGAGCACGTTCACCGGTTAAATAGGGCAAAAAAATCAAGCCTCCCGATCCCGGATCGATGGAATCGATCATTTCGTTTAATAAAGCGTCAGCATCTTTATCCTGTATTTTTCCGATCGATTCGTCCAAGAAGGTATCCCGGAACCAGCTCCGCAAAATACCCCCATTATTAACAGCTCCCCCAACGATATATTCATTCGGTCTAAGGAGATAGCTAAATAACCGTTGCTTTTGCTCCGGGTTTGGCAGAGGACAGGTTACCCGTATCGCTCCGCTGGTGCCAATCGTCACAGAAGCGACTCCCGGTTTCACAGCCCCGACCCCCAAATTGGCCAGGCAACCATCACTGCCGCCAATAACAAATATGGTACCTTCGGGGATGTGCATAGAGGCTGCGATATCTGGATCCAGCAATCTTGTAACATGATCAACAGGTACGGGCGTCGATAGTTGTTCGGCAGAGATTCCTGCTACATTCAACGCTAAGTCCGACCATGCTAGCTGGTGTATGTCAAATAGTCCCGTAGCGGACGCAATGGAATGGTCAACCAGATAGCTACCAAAGAGTCGGTAAAAAAGAAATTCCTTAATGCCGATAAATTTATGGGATCGAACTAACAGTTCTTCATCATTGGATTGCATCCACATTAATTTGCAGAGCAAAGACATGGGATGAATGGGCGTACCGGTCTGTTGATATAGCAGTCGTCCTTTTTCAGTTACTTTCAATTCAATAGCGATGTCTTCACTTCTCCGATCAGCCCAAATGATACAATTTGTGAGTGGCTTGCCCAATCTGTCAACAGCTATTAATCCGTGCATGGCACTGCTAACCGAAATACACATCGGCGGTTGCATCTTTTTAAGGTCCTGTAATTCGATCATCACATTTGCAACGGAAGCGATACACGCGCTATACATAACTTCAGGATCCTGTTCATAATGTCCTTCCAAAGGACTCAGTATAGGATAAGATATACTGTGTGTTGCCAAAACGTTACCTTCCAGGTCAAATGCAACGGCTTTTGTCGATGAAGTGCCAATATCCAATCCTATTATCATAATTATAATCGTTTTGTGAGGTAGTTGTTTTAAATATACAAAAGTTCTGCAATACCTTGACAATCATTATAAGACAAAATGTAATTGTATTGTTATCATTGATTTATAGATTATAAAAAAGCTTCCTTATAAAAATACCCAACGCATAGCGATAGGTATCTTTATATAAAAAACACTCTCAACCAGCGAGAAAGATTATGTCGGCTGCAGTAATAGATGTCTCGTAATAAAACTTATTAGCTTATTCACAAGGACGACAATTTAGACATGATGCTCCAAACCTTACTTCAATAAAAGTTTTTTTATCCTGAACAAAAAAGCCCCAATTATCTAAATTTCCTGTTTCCTTATTTATAAAAAATGTAAGATAATTTCTCACGTCAGATTTAGTTTGAACTTCTTTTCTTTTCAGTTTATCCTTACTCCAAATCTTATTTCTATTAATTTCTTTTATATATTTATAATCAACATAACCTTTTAAATCTTTTAAAATTAAATAAATATCAGGCTCTACTTGTACAATATCTCTTTCTAAAACATTTTTAAATAGCATTTGTTCTTCTTCATTTATTTCGAATGTTACCTTTCCATCTTTAAAAATTAAATCTTTAATATCTTCGTTGTTTACTTCATCTTTGTATATAATTAATTCTTTTATTTTTTTATCGTACGGCTCATATTGTCCTGCAACTCCAATTATTATCGGTTTCTTTGTTTGGATAATATAAATACTGTCTTCTTTTTTATTAATTGTAAGATGATCTATTTCGTTCTCTATAGATGTTTTTGAATATTTTATAAAATATTCAACTTCTTTTTGCAAGGATTTATTTAAGAATATTTTTTCTAAACCTTGAGCCGAAAAAATATTGATAATGAATAAACCAAAAATTGAAATTACTTTTTTTGTCATTTTTTATTTTTAAATACGCTTAATTCTCTTAACTTATGCAGATAATTTCCTTCTCTTTCATTCTTTTTTGTATTAAACCTAAATACATCACCTTGATTTTTTCTCATGCCCGGTCTCCCTGAAAAATAGGTATAATTAATATAATTATCTCCTCCAATATTTTTCTTATCAGGGTCAGATGCACCATTTGTAAAAGGGTGATTATGCATTAAAAAATTAGTGCTTTTAAATAAAAATATGCCCACTGGTGAAACTTTTTCAATATTATTTGTGTTGGGATAATGTGACGTAGCTATAACATATTTACTATAATTATCATGTCCTGAAACAGCCCATTCTACGTTTGTATTATTTGCTACAAATTCAAAAAGATTAGCAGCATCTTCTCCGCTAGACGTCACAGCATAACTTATATCAGTGGTTGCCAGTGTATCTCCCATTTTATGATGTTTCTCTAAGTCGCTGATTATTGTACTATCTGTATTTTTTTCTTTGTCTATTACTAAAGGATCATCTTCCGTTATATTTCCTTTAGCATCCGTAATATATAATCTATCATTCAAATTTTTGTCACTGCCATCATTTTTATCTATTCTTTCTATATTACCATCTTTTAGTAATTTATAATCAGTCAATGGGGCCATACCGTCGGGATCAATAAATCGAACCGGATTATTAAAAGCGTAATTATAAGGACTATGGCGACGCATTTGTTCCGCTAGCGGATCTACCACACCCCATCTCCCAATATCAGGCATATAAAACCTTGCACCATAATCATACATTCCAGTTTCCTGAAGCTCCTTACCGTTGTATTTATACTGATATGCATTCGCTGTGGTTACGGTATAGTTATGCAATAATCCGAATGGATAATAATTGTTGATCTCCACGATCTCACCCGGCCTGAAGTAATCGATACAGTTGGGTGGATTGAAAGGATCCATCGGTCCGTCACATTCCTGGACGTAATATGTCTTGGCTGCATAATGCCGTCTTTATTGGTATCCGTAAAGCTTAGTCTCACATTTCCCAAATGATCCGTATAATTGTAAATATAAGAATTATTTACAAAATCAAAATATCCTTCGGAAGTTGGTACAAACTGCAATTCGGAACCGGCTATAGAAGCTGCCGAATATTTATACTGAAAGCCATCCAAATATAAAATTGTATTGGTTACTGAATTCTGATAAAATGTTTTGGCCACTTTTACACCGTCTGCCCTGTACGTGTATTGTGTTGTTTTGGTACTTCTGAGACCTGGATTCACTTTGATGGTGACAGGAAGGTTCAGAATATTATATGAAATTTCCGAAATCCCTTTATCCAAATGCGCAATCATATTTCCATTATTATCATAAGTAATGGTATTGTGAGCTGAAAGGGAAGGATAGCCTTTGCTGTTTCCAATTTGTTCTTCGGTAACTTTTGTAAGCCTGTTTCCGGTGTAATCATATCTGAGGTTATCGATCATCAATGCAGTGTTACTGCCCGCTGCAAGGCCTTCTGATCTTTTTAACCTTGTAATATTTCCATTGAGATCATACTCCGGTTTTTCGAAATATTCTTTCGCTGATTCATTGCCCGCTTTCTGATAAAATCCGGCGGTCAGCCTGTTAAGTGCATCATAGTAATACCCATATCTTTTTAATGGTTCATTTTGTTCTGTTGCTGTTTTCCATGATACCTCAGCAATATTCCCGTTGTATTTTGCTTTTACAATCTGATCAGGAAAATCGGAATTCGGAATTGCAAGTCCTTCGATCTGGTTATAATTGATTTTATACCCGAAAAGATCGCCTCCAAGATTATCCGGATCATTGATTTGAGTCATCCAGCCACGGATATTGTATTTATAATCGACCGTCTGTAATCCGTTTCCTAAAACGGTACCCCCGACTTTCTTGCTTTGAAGCTGGGAAAGTTCGTTGTAGGTGTTTTGTGAGATGAAATGCTCACAAAATCTAAGTTTAAAAACTTCTTTAATAAAACTTAGCTACATTATAAAACACAAAACCCACCGTAACAAACGGTGGGTTTGTTTTTATCTGCTCAAAGTCCGGAGACTTTGTTCAGCCGGATGTTTACGGTGCTGTCATCGGTAGATATGAGCGTGAGGAAGTAAAACCGTCTATTAAGATGGCTACACAATTGGCGGAAATTTCAGAAATTTCTTTGGATTATCTCGTAGGTTCTACAGATGTCCTTTTGGAAAAAAATATTGTCTCCAAAATACTTGATATCCAAAAACTAAAAGAGAACGACAGACAACACGTCTTCGCTCTCCTTGATGCGTTTCTTAAGCAAACTAAACTGCAAAGCATTATGTAAAACAACAAAAGCCACTCTTTCGAGTGGCTTTTGTTGTTTATCTCTGGGTTTTTCCTGTTCCATCAGTGGCATAACCTTCTAAGATATTTATACCTAAGTGTATTACTTCTTTTTTATAATTGGAATAATGCCCTTTTTTCTCCGTAAATAAACTATCATTCTTCTGCTTATTATCTAAATAATTACTTATTCTAAAAGCCAACCTACCCTTATTATAAATTTTATCATCAGCATTTCCGTAGTATAGCAAATCGTTAGGTTTATTATTAAGCCATAAAAAATCTATATACTCATTTTTATTTCTGGTTTCAATATAACCATCTTTAGGTTTTGTAACCCCATAATATTTGCCTGGTATCAAATAGCAAGTTCCTCCGTATCTTTTCCACATTGTAATGTATTCTCCATTGGTTGCTTTGAAAAAAGAACGACTCTGGTCAAACCAAAGAAATAAACCTACAATAAAACAAACCAATACTATAAGTATTTTAAATATTTTCTTCATAATTATCAATGTTATTTAGGACCACGTAAAAGATTTGAGGACTGAGTTTTGTAAACCGCTTCACGTCTATCATTATATTTCTTATGTCCGAGAGTATGTCCTATTTTTTGAGCCATCTGAGTAGTTTGCCCTTCGGTAGCCAAACCACCTTGTTGCCAGCTTTGAAGAGCATCAAACCCTAATCTTCCAGTCCCCCAGGTTAAACCATTGTTTCCGGCAATATATCCCGCTCCAAAATTCCCAATATCTCTAGCCGAAGCAATAACAGAAATATTATCTGTTTTATCTCCTGTATCTACCGAAAATAGAACACCTCGATAAGTATATGCAGCTCTTTCATCTTTAGGAATATCCTGAATACCATTCACTTCTCCATTAGGACCATTAGTTTTGAAATCGTATTGTTCGCCTCCTTTTCCATTAGCCATATATTTAACAATATTAGGCTCATTACCGCCCATTAAGTTATTAAGGAAATCATTTCCACTCATATCTCCGGGATTAATTACAGCACCTACAACAGCTTTATTATCATCACCTGTAAAAGAACGGGGAGTCAAAGAGTTTGCTATTTGGTGAGACTTATTTATATCATAGTTATCATTTTCATCTACTAAATAAATTCCTGTATTACCATCATCTGGTTTAGAACTTACAACTTTATAGGTTCCATCTCCGTTGTCTTTTACTCCTGTACTGTTAATTCCCCGTCCATCAGGATCAATAAATCTTATAGGATTATTTACTGCATAAGCATAGGTAGAATGTCTTCGGTATTTTTCGCTTAAAGGATCCACCACGCCCCATCTTCCGATATTCGGCATGTAAAATCTAGCACCGTAATCATACATTCCCGTTTCCTGCAACTCCTTTCCATTGTACTTGTATTGATAAACTTTTTCAAAATTACTATTAGCATGCGCCAGTCCAAAGGGATAGTAGTTGTTTACTCCTTCTGCTTCTCCGGGAGTAATATAGCTGTTACATGTAACATCTACTCCGTTATCTACACAGTTATTTACCACAATATCTCCTGTTACAATACCATCTCCATTAGCATCACTATAGCTCAAACGTATGTTTCCTAAATGATCGGTATAATTATAATAATACTTATTTCTTAAAGCATCAAAATACCCCTTCGGATTTGGAATGATTCGCAATTTTATTTCTGTTGGCTCAGAAGTATCAATATAACCATCCGTTTCACTTGGGTAGGTAGATTTATACTGGAAACCATCCAGGTAATCGGTTTCTAAATCATTAAAGAGCTTCTTCACTTTCACCCCGTCTGCACGGTACACATAATCTGTTATCTGGTATTCTGAGTAATCTTCTTTGGTAAATTTAAATAAATATATTGGATGGATGAAATATTTATATTATTGTAAAATGCTCACTATCAAAAAAATTAAGGACTTCTTTAACGGACTGTAAAACAAATAGCCCTCGCAATTTTGCGAGGGCTATTTGTTTATCTACTAGCATGAGCGAGACGCTCGCGCCAGCGAAGAGAGGAAATAATCCATAACTTGTGTTCCATCATCTTCACCAAGTTTATTATACATTTGATTTCCTAAAATTGTAGTTGTATATTTTTCTTCATTATACTAACAGCTCACTAAATTAAATCTTTAATTTACTAAAAACTCTATCCTCAAAAACTCAAGAGCATCAAAGCTGGCTGCACTATAGAGTAATGGTACTCCATTATTTACAGAATAAGAAAACGCACTCTGAGGAGAAGCTGGTTTATTTCGATTAAAGGAAAAAAGTTTATTACACTCACATTGCTTATTTTTCTTTATTAAATAATATTCGTCATTAAATTTTTCATTAACCCGTACAACCAAGTATTTACTGTCTTGTTCAACTTCGAAACAATACAACTTCTTAGCGTTTTTATCAAAAATCATCTGATTTGAAACATATAAATGAAATATACCCTGTGCTTTTACTGCTCTATTATTTATCTTTTCATATTTTAAATCATCAGCATCTAAACTTATAAATACTGGACTATAATCATTTAGACGTATTGTTGTTGAATTTTTTATAAAATCTAAGATGTTGATCGTCTTTAAGCGAATACTTGTGTCAATAAAAAAATCGTTTAGTCTACTATCTATTTGCTGTGAAGAACAAAAATTTGATAGTAGAACAATAATTCCAAAGAATATTTTTTTCATAAAAAATTATTTTCTTCTAAGTTGAGGATTACGGGATAAAAATGCTTTTGAATAATCTCCTTGCTCTTTAATAGGTTTTGCAATTCCTTTTCCATATCTCCATAAAGTTCCTCTTTCTCCTGTACCAGATCTTCCATTAGTTCTAAATAAATATCTGGTGGTTGTGGCTGTTCTTCCATATGCCATATCAGAGGTATCAGATAGTCCTTCCGCTCCAGATGGTCCATTAGTACCCCTCTCTGCGCCGTGAGAATGGATGTCATATATCAAATTGTTATCAGTTAACCCTTGTATTTTAGTCGAAAAATCAGGACTTCTATATTTATGACTGTAGGTTCCAAATACAATTTTATTACTATTTGAATCACGGTATTCAAAAGACCATTCATTCACTGAAGTTAATGCTATAAATTGATATAAATTCAAAGCCTGCTCTATATTATCAATTACAGTATAGTTAAGTTCTTCATATGCACTACTTCCCTTATTTTCACTCAAATCGCTAATCATAGTTTTTTCATCAGGAGAATCCTTGGTAATTACAAATGGATCAGCATTAGTTTTTTTCCGTTTTCATCTACAATAAAAAGTCTATCATCACTTCTTTCAGTGCTATTATCATTTTCATCCAATCTTTCTATTTTTTTGTCTTTTGTAATTTTATAATCAGTCAATGGTGCCATACCATCCGGATCAATAAACCTGATCGGATTATTAAACGCATAATTATAAGGACTATAACGGGTCATCTTCTCCGTCAGCGGGTCTACCACACCCCATCTACCAATATCCGGCATATAGAACCTAACGCCGTAATCATCCATTCCCCTCTCCTGAAGCTCTTTGCCGTTGTAGTTATATTGATCAACATTGTTGTAAATATACTTTTTAAAATCAAATTGCTTTTAAGTAAATAAAGAGACTGTCTTTCAACAGCCTCTTATTTCTCACGGATTATAAATCCGCGATACATGAAATATGTACTATGTTGATAAAAAGTTAGTTATCATAAAAAATAATTCCCAAAATGATATTGTAATCTTCACTACTAAAAATAGAACAACTTTTTCTTTCGCCATCAATTACTGATAATCTTATATTTTTCAAATCTGATTTTTTCATTTTCTTTACAACCTCTCTATGTCCATCAAAATAATTTTTTGTTTGGATACTAAGATCTAGACGATCGTTATATATATCATACAAATGCTGTCTTGTTTGAATAAATGTTGTTGTAAAAATATTTTTAATAGTTCTAATTCTATTAATATAGTTTTCAACTTGATTTAAATGGTCTCTTATTTCATATAGATCATTTATTATCTTATCATTCATAACTAAGTTATTTATATTATTAAAACTATTTTATATACGGTGTCCATGTCCCTGCATTCCAGGGTATAATTTTTTGTGCTCCATATACAGGGCCAAAAACCTGAACTTCTCCTTCATTATGACGATCAAAAAAAGAAAGTCTTGATACAGGAAAAGATTGTTTTAATATTATTCCTCCAGGCCCTCTTCTCGAAGCTGAATAATTAGCGACATTAATACTCGTACTCCAAGAAGTAAACATACTATTATTATCCCCTCTATTATGTTGTAATGCAGTAGCAGACCCTCCCTAAGGTATAGCCATTCCCATATAAGCATTTGCTAAGTCAGGATGCTTTCCATGAACCCCTCTGTACAAGGTGACTATTTGTTCAGGTTCATCACCCGGCATATCAGTTGCTCCTGTAAGAGGTATATCATAACCACGAGCATGAGAGCTGTCTCCGTTTAGCATTAGGGGTATTCCCCATTGCCCTAACCTTGCAATAGTTCCTGCTACTGCAATAGCTTCTTCCCACTTTATAGCAGTATCAAAACCTTCAAAAATCACCTCTCCAACTTCTACAGTATTTACTCTAGAAATAGCTGCCCCCGGTAAGACTGTAGAAAATTGTGCATCTCTTTTAGCTGTTCCAAAAAGTTTACCAAAAAAGTTTGAAAGGAATCCCACAAATCCAGTACCTGGGCTATTTTTCGGATTGGGGCCTCCCACGCCTTCTCCGTTTTCAGGCTCGTGAAAAAATGCTTACCAAAAAAAATAAAGATTTTTTTGCTAAAAATGCTGATACACTATAAATATTAATACCTAACTTTGATGTGGTCTATTATTATTCTGGACTTATGATCAGAGAATCGGTTCCGTGACACAATTTAATATGGGATTGCTCCATTATAATAAGCAGTAGGCAAAACTTTATAGTTTTCTATAAATTGCTTCACAAATTTTTTTTCTTCGCTTGGCTTTACACCTATTCCTAAATATGCAGAATGATCTTTATTAATGAAAATCATTCCCTTTGGTCTTTTAAGGTCATGCTCATTTTCAAAATAAAATCTATACTCCCTACCTTCTTTTTCTAAAATAAAAGAGAGCATTTCTTTATAATCGTCTGTTTCATATTCAATTTCTCCAAAATATGGAGGATATTCAAAAATGTTATATTCAGGCTTTAAACCCTCTAAACAATTTTTAATAAAGTCAGAGACGATTTTACCATTAATTTTATCAATATATATATATAAATCAACTAATTCCATAATTATTGTGTTGCTTTTAATCCTGCACTAATAAATCTTCCTCCTTTTGTTTCGTAATAGTAATACACTTGTCCGTCTTAACCATTTCAAATGTTCTTGCTTCAATAAAACTTCCGGATTTCCCAGAACCTCTTACTCCATATTGAATACGTTGGTATCCCGTAAAACCACCTTTTCTTCTGATTTCAGATGCCGCTGTATTAAAACTATCAACTAATGTAGAAATATTTTTTCTACTCCAATTTAGACCAAAATCTTTTCCATGTCTAGATATGGCATGTTGAAAACTTTTTACATCAACCTCTGTCATTTCTGAAAATGCCTTAAAAGGAACTCGATTAGGATTTAATTGTCTAAAAGCTCCAATATTCCCAGTACTTAATCCTGAACCTATGAGTCCATGTTCCGCTCCCCATCTAATTCCTCCTCCAACGGTACGACTCATATATCCCGACATCTGACCTCTCATGTCATCCATTCTGGCTTGTCCAGCTGCATCAAGAGTGAAAATATTTCGAGTGTTATTATCAAACCAACTAGATAAAGGCTCCCTAATATTATCCTGTACCCAATTTGCTGATTTCTCTCTAAATCTACTTAAAGAATTACCCGGTGGGTCATCATCTGTAAACTGCGAAAAATCAATCCCTTTAAAATACTCTGATTGTGGCTCAAGCATTGCTAATAATTCTTCTATACTTGGTTTTCCACCGCCACCGTCTTGACCATCATTACCCAAAGCCGTGTTAACAGTCATTATCCCACTATCATCGGTGTACATTAATGGCAAGTTATTTTCGTCTAAACCATTTCTGTTAATAAAGCCAGCTACAGCGCTTCCCAGGCTATACTGCCCGCTGAGATTATCCACCGTAATTCTTCCATCCGGATCAATAAACCTGACAGGATTATTATTTCCATAAACATAGGGTGAAAATCTTCTTGAAGCCTCTGCTAACGGATCTACAACGCCCCATCTCCCAATTTCAGGCATATAAAATCTTGCGCCGTAATCATACATCCCTGTTTCCTGAAGCTCCTTGCCGTTGTATTTATACTGGTATGCATTCTGTGTGGTCCCCGTATAATTATGCAATAACCCGAAGGGATAGTAATTATTGACTTCTACAATTTCACCCGGCTTATAGGAATCGATACAGATCGGCGGATTAAAAGGATCCCAGGGTCCGCTGCACTGCTGGTAAAAATACCTCCTTGGCTGAATCGCCCCGTCCTTGTTTGAATCTGAGTAGCTTAATCTTACGTTGCCTAAATGATCCGTATAGTTGTAAATATACTCATTCGAAAGGAAATCATAATATCCTTCGGAAGTCGGCATCATCCTTAACTTTATTTCAGCAATCTCATCAGGGTCTTCAACAACAAGCCCTCCTCCCGCTGATGTTTCCGAAGGCTTGGTGCTTTTATACTGGAACCCGTCCAGGTAATTGGTTTCTATATCTCCAAAGAGCTTCTTTAGCTTTACCCCGTCCGCTCTGTACACATAATCCGTTACTTTGGCATTCTGGAATAGATTAAACGTAAAGAGACTGTCTTTAAAACAGTCTCTTTATTATTATTATTATTATTATTATTATTATTATTATTATTATTATTATTATTATTATTCACGGATTACAAGTCCGCGAGAAGGTTATTTATTTAACAAAAGGAATGTTTGCTACGATACTATCGTTTAAGAAATGATATCCTTTTATTTCCAGCTCATTGATATATTGTCTACAGCTTGCAGGCATTGCATTTTCTCTATCATGTTTAGACTCAACTTTCCAAATATAGTGCCCACTTTTAGAAAAGTCATATCTATGTATTTCAGAATAATTTAAATTAATTGTTGTTTGAATTCTTTCTTTGGGTTTGATAATTATTATATCATTCTGGCAATCTACATTTTCACGGGAATAATAACCCTTTTCCAGACCAAGTGAATTAAGTCTTTTATTCTCAAATAACCAATAAGACTCTCCAGCAAAACCATAAGGATCAATAATATAACTATTATTACTTTTATTCTGTATAGTAAATTTTACTGGTTCTTGCGAATTAAGATGTATAGGCATTTTTATTAATATGTCTATTTCTTTACTTTTATTAATTTTTGTTTGTGATGAACAAAAAATACAATTAATACTTGTTATTATTAATATTATTATTCTTCTCATTTTATCAGCATTTTAATGTTTAATATATATTTATTAATATCATATAAGTAATTATTTATACCAGAGTCTATCACTCCGGTCCATTTACCAGCAGCTTTATAAGCAGAAATTTCATTCATATTTTCAATCAATGGATGATTTCCCTGTAACAAACCGTTTTTCCAATTAAGAAAATGATCCACTTCGTGTATAACGGTATCACCAAGGCCATAATTCGTTCTTTTTCCGTCTACAAGCCCTGGCGCAAGTAAAATTTTTCCTGTATTGGGGTTTGTTATCGCTTTAAAAGGTTTTCCAGTTGGGCGACCGCTGTCTATGAATAAGCCACGTGAATCAATATTAAATTTGATATATTTAGACCATTCTTCCATAGTATCTTTAGTTGCTACGGCAATCCAAGCATCTTTAGGAACAAATAATGATGTTATTATACCTAAACTAATCATATTTGCAGGTGTATTAGGATTTAATCCTGATAGACTTAGAACCAAACTAAGCAAATCAATTGAAGGGCCTGGGCCGGAATTTTTATTTATCCATGAGCTAGGTGAGCTTCCTCCCCCGCCTTCTTCCATTGATCCTAATCCTGTGCTCTGTGCAATACCACCATAGTTTGACTCCCAGATGGGATTGCCTTCATAATCTATAGGAGGGTCTCCTCTGTCACTCGCAAAGCCAGACCCCGTATTGTACCAGGTAGTTCCTGATGGTGATGCCAGCATGGACTGTATGGTCGATTGCGATAACCTTCCATCCGGATCAATAAATCTGACAGGATTATTATTTCCATAAACATAGGGTGACAATCTTCTTGAAGCCTCTGCTAATTGATCTACAACGCCCCATCTTCCGATTTCAGGCATATAAAAACCTTGCTCCATGATCATACATTCCCGTCTCCTGTAACTCCTTGCGGTAAAAGAAAGAATTGAAATGCAAAATAACAAAGCCACCAAATAGGTGGCTTTGAGGTTTATTATGCGTCATTTATACCATATTCGTAAAGCCTTTTAGCAATATCTTCATATGATGGTGCACTCTCTAAACTAGCAACCCAATCTTCAATAAACTCTTTTGCTAAAAAAACTTCTAAAAGATAATGATATTTATTTCCATTTTCTTCCTTGATTCCATTATCATCATCTTCTGGATAAGATAAAATTATTTCTGATTTGTAATCATCCATATTCTTTAAAAAGATAATTAAATCCTCATCAACATCATTAATTTTACTAACTAAATCTATTAAATTCATAAAATATTATTTTACATTTATTTTCCCCAAATTGAAAAACCACCCCTATTTCCAGGATGCATAGTACTCCAAAAAGTCTTCCAACTGTATGTTGTGATTTAGGAACTAACTGCATGATTCCTTCATCTACATGATGATGCCAAACCCAATTTGTAGGTGATTTTCCTAATATTGAACCCGCAGGTGATCGGGGGATAACTATTCCCAATTCATCCATAGACGAAGCAAATCTCACATCAGATTTCATTACTGCCTCAAGAGCTTTGTTTGCTTCACAGAAATGCCCTCCTCTATATATTCCAGGATATGAGCTTGTACTAAGTTTCATTTCAAAAGCAACAGAGTAAAAAACAGCTTTTTCTTCTGCTAATGCTAATTGAGGTTTCTTTAACGCAACAATTCCAATCACCCCCAAAGCCATTCCTAAATATGGGTGATCCTCAGAAATTTTTTCAATACCAATACCTGCAATATCCGAAAAACCAAACATATCACCACCCATCATTCGTACAACTCCTCTGTCAATTTCAGCTATTCCAAGCTGCCTACCGGAATCAAACATTGCTCGATTCCAAGCAGACTGCATTCCTGCAATACCATTGTAAAGAATACCATGGTTAATATTATAGGTACTTATAGCACCGCCCCAATGATTGGCTCTTCCATATCCATTAAGAACAAGCTCTGGCAATATCTTTGTTCCGGCGACTCCGCCTCCTTCTCCCGATGTTCCTAATCCAACTCTTTGCATAAGCATATCGGTATACTCTGTACCCCAGTCTATGCTATTGCCATCATAATCAATAGCATTTCTGCCCTCACTTATAAAGCCTTCTCCGGTATTGTACCAGGTAGTTCCTGATGGTGATGCCAGCATTGAGTTCAGAAAAGACTGTGATAGTCTTCCGTCCAGATCAGTAAACACGATCGGATTATTATTTCCATAAACATAGGGTGAAAATCTTCTTGAAGCCTCTGCTAATGGATCTACAACGCCCCATCTTCCTAAATGTAGTATAATTTTTACGTTTCCGTTATGATATTAATATTCCATTACCTATATAATTAATCTTCTTGGCTTCTGATAATTAAGCAGAATTTATAGCATTACAGAGGACGCCCCAACTAAGCTTTATGCCGTTAATATTTATCAGATGAATACTTTAGTAATAAAAAAGAGACTGTCTTTTTTCAACAGCCTCTTTTATTATGGCTAACGGATTAAAAATCCGCGAGATCAGACATTCTTAATCAACCAATTGAATTCATACTTTGAAATTCGCTTTCATCAATTTCACGTTCTAAGTATCCAATAACTTCATTCCAATTTTCACTAAGAAAAAAAATTCCATAGTATCTTTTGCCAAGTATGCTTACAAACCTCAGTTTACTTTTAGAATAATTTTCTAAACAAAATACCAGATTAGCTATTTCCTGTGATAATTTATTATTACCATTTCTTTCGGCTGTATATTGTCGAATTTTATATATTCCTATTAAGTTCTCCCTTTCAAAATTATCACTATTACTGATCTTAATTTTATAGTTTTTAAAATCATCTAAAAGATTTCTTTCTTTTTTAATTAAATTAAATATTTTTTCGGTTATTAACATATTTATAATTATTTTGGTCTAGGTAGTACATATTCAACTTTTGCTCCATATACTACACCAGGTATAAGCCATTCTGCCTCTGCTGCTTGTGGATTATATGGATTTGGAATAACTTCACTTGCTCGAAATTTTTTAGACATGATAATCCCAGGTATTCCATTTATGTGCATTGCTACACCTGTGGCAAAATCTCTCGCTGTTTCTTTACTTGTAGTCCAACTTGTCCAAATACTTAAATTGTCCCCACCGGCATGGGCTTCCATATCTTGATGGGGCCCCCAAATTGTAGAAACTTGTTCAAAACCTCTTGGAATAGCAATACCCTGTGACGCATAAAAATACATAGTTCCTTTTGCTTCGATTGATACTCCTCTGTATAATGTAATCATTTGTTCTTTTTCTGGTGTATCACCTGTAAGAATTAAAGGTAAAGACCATAAGCTAGCTCTAGTAATTCCTGCCAAAAGTGTATCAAAACTTAAAAAAGGAATTGCCCCCTCAGGAATTAAAGGACCTACTTCTACGGGTAGTATTCTAGTTATTGCTGCACTTGGTAAAACTGTTGAAATCTTGGCATCTCTTTTAGCCGTTCCAAAAAGTTTACCAAATATGTTTGTAAAAAATCCTCCTAATCCGGGCCTGGGCTGTTTTTGGGGTGGAACCACCTCCGGCTCCACCCCCGCCACCATCAAGATAGCTTCTGGTTTCCAATACCTGTGTAGGATTTAAAATATTTCCTTCATAATCAATATATTTTCTCAGATCTGCGTTAAAATAGCCAAACCTACATTGGTCCAGTTTCCTCCCAGCTGGGTCACGGTATCCATCGCACTTCTTCCATCAGGATCTTTAAAACCAGCTTTTTTTAATTGCTCAACAACATTAAGTAGCTTTGTAACAGAACCTGAATTATCAAAATATCGCATTAGGTAATCTGAAGTACCGCCACCGGCAATATTACCCCCGCCACCATCAAGATAGCTTCTGGTCTCCAATACCTGCGCAGGATTTAAAATATTTACTTCATAATCAATATATTTCCCCAGATCTGCGTTAAAATATCCAAACCCTACATTGGTCCAGTTTCTTCCCAGCTGGTTCATAGTATCCATTGCACTTCTTCCATCGGGATCTGTAAACCGCATAGATTTGTTCATCGCATAATGATAAGGAGTATAGCTGCGGTATATTTCTGCCAGCGGATCAAAAACACCCCATTCCTAAATGTAGTATAAATTTACGTTTCTGTAATGATATGAGTATTAAATTAACTATGTAATTAATTAATCGTCTTATAAGATGACTACTTTAGTAATAAAAGAAATTTTCTTTTCAACAGCCGCTTTCATTATGGCTAACGGATTAGAAATCTGCGAGATCGGAATGTCTATAAATATAGAAATTTCAATTCTTACTGTTTTCTTTAGGTATATAATTTAAAGGCCGTTACCTTTTGTAACATCTCTTTCCATTTTATGTTTAAAATCTTCAAAATTAGAATCCCAAAAATGAGGTTGATTATGACTGTATAATATAGCTAATTCATCCATAAAAAATCTTACTCTTTCACTACAATTATCGTCATACCCATCATCGTCATAATTATAAATGAACTCATTTGCAAATTCTCTAAAGTCTAAGTATGTTAAAAGATACTTATCTTTGTATTGATTTATATATTCAAACATCGAAATAATAAAATCTCTATACTCATTCAAATTGAACTTGGAAACTTTTTCTGCCTTTAATTCAGTTGATAATTTTTCTTCAATTTGCTTTATAATTTTATTTCTTGCTTCCATATCTTTGCTATTTTACAGGTTGCCAAGCTGGCGCGGTACTTTGAATTAATGCTCTAAATGTTCCAACATTCATAGGAATCGCAGGACGTATTTGTCCATAATTTGGAATATCAGGGTTTGGAACAGGCATTCCTATCAAACCATAAGACATTAATGAGCTTGCTGATATTCTATAGAGAGTTGTTTTTTTACTATCAAAAGGGACGGTTGAAGGTATAATATTACCATATCCAACAGTAACAGATAGGCCATTCTCAAAAGAAGATGTTATTCTAGTAGAGTTAGAAAGATTATCAACATCTTTATCTCTTAAGCCTAGTTTATCTAAGCCTTCTCCAACCATAGGCATACCATTTACACTTCGCATATTTCTATATAGATATAAATTATTTTGAGGTTCATCACCCGGCACATCAATTGCTCCCGTAAGAGGAATATCATAACCACGCGCATGAGAACTGTCTCCGTTTAGCATTAAAGGTATTGCGAATCGACCTGCTCTTGAAATAGTTCCCAGTACCGCTGCAATTTCTTCCCAATTTAAAGCTGTTTCAAATGATCCTTCCAATGTTCCTACTTCTACAGGTGGTATTCTTGTTATCACTGCGCCTGGCAAAAACGTTGAAATCTTCGCATCCCTTTTAGCTGTTCCAAAAAGTTTACCAAAAAAGTTTGAAAGGAATCCCACCAGTCCAGGACCTGGGCTGTTTTTCGGATTGGGGCCTCCCCCGCCTTCTCCCATTGATCCTAATCCTGTGCTCTGTGCAATACCTCCATAGTTTGACTCCCAAATGGGATTGCCTTCATAATCTATAGGACGGTCTCCTCTGTCACTCGCAAAGCCAGACCCCGTATTGTACCAGGTAGTTCCTGATGGTGATGTCAGCATGGACTGTATGGCCGATTGCGATAACCTTCCATCCGGATCAATAAACCTGATAGGATTATTATTCCCATAAACATAGGGTGAAAATCTTCTTGAAGCCTCTGCTAAAGGATCTACAACGCCCCATCTTCCGATTTCAGGCATATAAAACCTCGCGCCGTAATCATACATCCCTGTTTCCTGAAGTTCCTTCCCGTTATACTTATACTGGTATGCATTCTGTGTGGTTCCCGTATAATTATGCAATAACCCGAAAGGATAGTAATTATTGACCTCTACAATTTCACCCGGCTTATAGGAATCGATACAGATCGGCGGATTAAAAGGATCCCAAGGCCCGCTGCACTGCTGGTAAAAATACCTCCTTGGCTGAATCGTTCCGTCCTTGTTTGAATCTGAATAGCCTAATCTTACGTTGCCTAAATGATCCGTATAGTTGTAAATATATTCATTCGAAAGGAAATCATAATATCCTTCGGAAGTCGGCATCATCCTTAACTTTATTTCAGCAATTTCCTCGGGATCATCAACACCAATTCCTCCTCCCGCTGATGTTTCCGAAGGCTTGGTGCTTTTATACTGGAACCCGTCCAGGTAATTGGTTTCTATATCTCCAAAGAGCTTCTTTAGCTTTGCCCCGTCCGCTCTGTACACATAATCCGTTACTTTGGCATTCTGGGTAATTTTCTGAGGTAAATTTAAATAATTATATTGAATGGAAGAAATTCCTTTATCTAAATGGGAGGTCATATTCCCGCTGCCTGCAGCAAGACCATTATCATACTGGATGGTATTAGGGGTTGCCACATAAGGATATCCGTTATTGTTTCCGATCTGTTCTTCGGTTACTTTTGTAAGCCTGTTTCCGGTATAATCGTATTTCAGGTTATCGATCATCATGGCGGTAGTACTGCCCGCTGCAAGCCCTTCGGATCTTTTCAGCCTTGTGATATTTCCATTGATATCATACTCCAGTTTTTCAAAATATTCTTTAGCCGCTGCATTTCCCGCTTTCTGGTAGAATCCGGCTGTAAGCCTGTTAAGAGGGTCGTAAGAATAGCCGTATCTTTTCAGCGGCTCATTTTCTTCCGTTAAGGTCTTCCAGGATACTTCGGCAATATTCCCGTTGTATCTCGGCTTTACTTTAAGGGATGAATCCAGCGCATCAGGGGTTTCCAATCCTTCCACCTGGTTATAATTGATCCTATACCCGAAAAGATCAGACCCTAAATTAGCAGGATCGTTCATCGCGGTTATCCATCCGCGGATGTTATACGTGTAATCGACAGTCTGAAGACCGCCTCCTAAAACGGTACCGCCCACTTTCTTGGTTGTGAGCTGCGAAAGTTCGTTATAGGTGTTCCGTGACAGATATTCTACCGGATTATTGTCTACCTGGTGGGTATGGGTCAAAAGCCTGTTCTGGGAATCATAGGTGAAGTTTTCGGTAATGACTTTATCCGTATCCGTGTTCAGCCTTTTGTGGCGGGTAATATTCTGCTGGACAACGCCTGCAAAGTCCAGCTTAGATTCTGTCTGGGTACGGCCGCCTAAATGATTGATGGAATAGCTTCCAATAGCTCTTCTTTTTTTATCGTAGTAGATATAGCTCTTCGTCCAGTTATCGTCTTCAATATTTTTCACCAGGCTCATCACCGGAAGGTTTTTAGTGCTTAAACCTTCTGCAGTAAGAGTTTCGGTAAGGGTAGGCTCTTCTAAAATACTTGATGGAAAAGAAGGGTTGAAATTGTATGAAGGAGTGGTATCATAATAATTAACGGATAAAATCTTTCCCACATTTACAGGAGCTGCTACATTAGAATAGTATACCGGCATTCCACTTACCGTAAATGTTGTTGCCTTTCTTATTTCGTAAACATTGGCGTTGGCATTAACATTGGTTTGTAAGGACTGCCTGGTCAATGAAGTTATTGAAATACCGGTATATGCCACCCGTCCAAATTTGTCATATTTGGTAAATGCCCAGCTCGAAGAAGTCCTCATATTGGCATCCTGGCTCATAATAAGTTTGTCGGCAGTATTATATACCATATAATCTTTGCCCTTGCCCGGAAGTTTCTTTTCCACCATCCGGTGCTTGTTATCATAAACATACTGGTAGCAGAGATCATCCAGGATTTTCTGGGTGACGGTGTTGTTATTTAATGAGATCTGCTCGTCGGCTTTGGGTGAAATGACATAGATGAGATGCCCGTAATCATTATAAATATAATAAGTGTCTGCATTAGTCTGTGAATTCAGTGGTTTCCGTACAAGGACTGTCTGTCCCCGCTCATTTTTAAATTCAATGGTGGTCTGCCCGTCTTCATCGGTTCCCGAAGTTTTGGTCAATACTTTCTCACTGTAAAAGGATACTGCAGGCAGGGAAGATACCGTTACGGTATTTTGCCACGTGCTGGTAATCGTATATTTTTTTACTTTGTCCGTGGTTTTATTGACGCTGTACTGCATTTTCTGCGTGTGTCCCGTACCCATGGCCCAGTCGGCCCCTGGAGCAGCTGCTTCAAGCACTCTTCCTATTGGCGAAGCTTCAAACTTCTGCTCGGAATAAGCGTTGGCTACGCCATAATAGCTGTTGGCAGAAGCAACGGATATATTCTGAATACCCAGGTTTGCCGTAGGCACAGGAACAGGAAGTACCAATTGGCTTTGTCTTCCTAAATTATCATAAACAATCGGAGTTACCAAGTCCTGTCCCTGTGGGGTAGCTTTCACCTGTATCACCTGTTTAGGTCTGCCCAATCCGTCAAAATACTGTACGGTCTCCGATTTTTTGCTTCCGTCCTCAGAAAGGTAAACTTTCGTATAAATGTAGTTTTCTGTAGAAGTAGGAAGCGCTTGCGCATAGTACACAGAAGCCAAGACCAGCGCAAGGAGTGAAATATACTTTTTTATCGATTGCAAGTTATATATACTGATGTCCTTTTTCATCGTCTAGTTTTTATTGTTGTATTTGTATTCCTTCACCGTAATTCCGTTGGCATCTACCACTTTTTGCAGCCTTCCGAATGAATCGTATTTATAATTTTCCTTTATTCCGCCGGAGGCTACTATAGTGGTCATTCCTACCAGAGGATCATAAGTATAGGCTGTCACGATGAAATTAGAAAGAGCAGGATCTTTGATAAAAGTATTGAGCGCGTTCAGTAAAGCGGCCTCTTTGGCAGCTTCTGTAGCGGCTGTGGCATCTGCATCTTCATTGGATGCATTTACAATTGTGGTGATAAGCGATGCCGGAATATCCGAAAGCCGGGCTCCCTCTATCTTTGCAATGGGTACTGTTTTATTGTATCCCCAGATTATGGTTACAGGATATCCCTGCGATCCTGAGTCGGGAAAGGATCTGTATTGCAACAGATTGCCTTTATCATCATAAATATCGTATACCGTGGTTGTTAAAAACTGGCTGAGATTATCCGGCAAATATGTGATTTGTGAAGTCGGATAGAAATGAGTGGTGTCGTCATATTTAGTTTCTGTCTTAGCTAAAGTAGTTCCATTTTTTTTAGATTCGGCCATAATCAGGCGGTCCTTGATTTTGGCTCCCCACAATCTGATGCTGCCGGCTTTGGTATAGGTATAATTTTCTTCCAACACTTCTCCCTCACGTGTTATTGTTTTTTTATTTGCCACATTCAGGTCCTGTGCATCCCTTACCGATTCCGTTACGGTAGAAATGGCATCCTGGCCGAAAAAAGCGGTGGAGGTGGAGGTTTGTTTTTTGATTATGGAGTTTTTCACCTGGATACTTCCTACACTTTCACTCAATGGATAGAAATCTCCTACAGGATACAATTCAAATGCATATTCTTCTTTAGCTACCGTATTTGCTGCTGCATCAAAAATTTCTTTTTTAGTAAGGAGGCCATTTCTCAGAACATTGTAGTGGGTATACGGGGGAGAAATGTTGCCATCTGCATTTATATTCTCCGGAGTATCTTCCATGGTTTTAAAATAATAACGGACATATCCTTTATTTTCTCCTACCGTTTCTTTTACATTCTTATACACAACAGGTTCCGAATCATTAGAATTAAGAAAAAAGCCGCTGGTTAAAGAAGTATTGGCAAACTGCTGATAAGAATAATTGCGTGTTTCGGAACCTAAAGGAACATTGTTTTCCATAAATTCAATTTTCTTTATTCGTACGCCTCTTCCGGTCGTGTAATTAGGAATTGGCAAAGATTTATATCGTATTCTTTTAATGGTAACCGTACCTCCGCCTCCGGTTCCGAGCACTTTGAATGTATTGGTTCCGGGCATATATTTGGTAACTCCATCGTTTCCTGTAACTCCCGAAGTCAGCTCTATATTGATAAATGGAGTAGATCCCGGGTCCCATGTCGGGCTGTCTGTATAGTACACAGGATCATTCACACAGTACATCAGATAGCTTGCTCCATCAGAATCATCCGGATTAGCCGTTAAGTTGAAATTAACCGTAGTTGCGTGATGAGTATCAAAATTATAGGTACCTACTTCTTCCAATACTTGCGCATCACGGTCTATAATATCGTACGGAAAAATATACTTAGGGGTAAAATCAAGAGTGAAGGGGTCAAAGGTATTGGTTTTCTTTTCAATATACTGATTAGGCTCAAATTCATACCGTACCTGTCCGCCGGCAGGGTATTTTATTGTTTTTAAAAGACCCAGAGCCAGATATTTCGGATTATCGGATTCTGAAGGCAGACAGTGGCAGCTTGAGCTGGTCCAGTAATTGCCGCCGAAAAAATCATCATTATATTCAAATTCCGTTTTTTCGAATGCAGAAGAAGTTCCATATTTTTGAATGGAATTCAACACTCTTTTATTGTAATATCCCGACAGAACATCTTCAGGAGCGCAGGATGACGTATTGGAATCGCTAAAAGTAAAGTTATTTTCACTGTATTGTAAACTATACTTCTGAATTGTTTTTCCAGCTTTGTTTTTTAATTCTGCAGTCTCCAGCTGAAAAGGGTCTGATAACTTCTGTCTCAGGCTGGTATTAAGGTTGTATGTGAATTCCATGCTTCCGAAATCGGGTGAAATCACTTTTTTTAATTTTAAGCTTTTAATCTGTGGCGACGGAAAATCGGGTGCATTATAAATATCTTCCAAATACTCAAACTGCATTTGGGTAACCTGGTTTACATCTTTTATTGAAGACAGATAGTATGTAGAAGTATACGGCGTTGTATTATTAAGATACTTAGAATATGCTATATCCTGCCTGTCAAATGAATAGGAGTTACCGGATTCATCTATAATCGTAAAGCTGTTGGCTGTTGGGTTATAGGTAATGGTGATTTGGGTTTGAGTGCGCATCACAATATATTTCTCCCCGGAAGAATCTGTTTTTAATAAAAATTTACCGTTATGTCCCATAAAAGCGTAATAATACCCATCGGTAGGTATTCCGTTTGCAGGATTTACCTCCCTGTATATAAGACAGCTAACACCATATAGGGACCATCCCAAGCCTACATCTGAAGCCTTACTGCGTTTAAGGGAGTTATTGGGATGATAAGAAATACCGGTATTTATTCCCAATGACGGATTGTGGGTAGACAAAGTAAAGAAAGGGATATTGATATCCGGTATTCCTGTAGATAATGATACGGGAGCATTGATAAAACTCGGTATAGATGCGGCAGAAGGGGCCGAAAAGAAATTTCCATCCGTTCCCTGGGAAAATAGTAAACTTCCGCAGAAATTTGCCAAAAATAATGATATATAATGTATTTTTCTCATTCTAATTACTTCTTAATCAATTTAGCACTCGCTGTTTTATTATCATTCGTTTTCACGGTCACCAGATACGCTCCCTGAATAAGATTCTGGGTATTGATCTTGGTTACTTTATTTTTAGTTTTTAAGCTCTGAAGCTGTCTTCCGCCCATATCATATACAATAATCTCTGCTTCAAACCCCTGCCCTGAGCCTGTCGAGGGTGTGGTCCCTGAGCTTGTCGAAGGGAAGCCGATTTCTACATAGGCGTAATCTGTTACCGGATTCGGGTAAATCTTAATATCCTGCTTTTCAATCAGCTGGTCAATCTGCCTGTCACCCAGCTTTACAATCTTCCAGTTTTCCTTTCCAAGCTCTTCTGCACTCGTTCCGGCTAGAATTATAGATCCGTCTCTATTGAGTTTAATATCAGAAAGTCGCTCCTCTCTTTTCCTGGATTCGCCCTTCACATGTTTTCTCCACTGTTCTTCTCCTTTTTCATTGAGATACAACATCCAGAACGTTTCATCATCACTTCCTATTCTTCCTTCAGCCTGGGTATAACCTCCTAAAAGAATTCCTTTTGATGATTTATCATCTGAAGCATGCAGCACGCTCATTCCCATCAGCACATCCCGGTTTTTGAAATTGTAGGATTTTTGCCAGATTTCATCCCCTCTTTCATTTAAAGAAATCAGCCATAAATCCGTTCCTTCTTCAATTCCCACTGTTTTGTTTCCGGATCTTTCCGATCTTGATTCTCCACCAACTATGTATCCTGTGGAAGTCATGGTCAATGTTCTTAAATGGTCATCACCTTTCCCTCCGAAATTCTTTTCCCATTCTACTTTGCCCTCTTTATTCAGCTTGATAATCCAGTAATCACCCTCACCGAAATTGCCGCTGGCTTTGGCATAATTGATGGTTGATAATTGATGATTGATTCCGGATGAACCTTGATTCTGGGAACCATCATTCATCAATGATCGCTTATCATTCATCGTTACAGCTCCGCTCCTGGAATACACTCCGAGCAATGCCCCGCCGTCTTTGGTAGGGATCATTTTCTCTACTTCATCCAAGCCTTTTCCGCCTATAATGAGTTGTGATAAATCCTTTCCGTTTTTATCGAGTCTAACAATCAATACGTCTTTGGAACCGTAACCTTTTGAAGAATTCTGAACGTTACCCGATACAAAGAATCCCATATCGGTCGTCTGAATCACTGCTCTGGCTTCTTCATCGGAATTGCTTCCGATGGTTTTCTGCCACAGCTCATCTCCGAATTCATTGATCCGGATCAGCCAGATGTCAGATCCTCCTTTGGAATCATCTTTTTTATCCAACCCTTTACTGCTAAACGAAGTTCCTGAAATAAGAAACCCGCCGTCCTGGGTATTTACTGTAGCCGATAAAAAATCATGGTTTTGACCAGAGAAATACTTTTCCCAGACTTCTTCTCCCTGTTGGTTGAGTTTGATCAGATGGAAATCGTAACCGTTATTCAGCTGCTGGCTGTTGGCTACTGGCATATTGCTTCTGCCTCCGGCTTTGGATATGCTATTTCCTGTCTGGATAGAACTGCCGGTTATCAAATATTGCTGGTCAATGGTAGTGGTAACCTGGGAAAGAAAATCCTGCGTGGAGGATTTGATGTCTTTCTGCCACACTACTTCCTGGGCGGACACGCCCAGAACGGAGCATAGGAATAATGCCCCTGAGTAGATTTTATTCATTCTTAATGTTTATTTTGAGTTGTTGATTATTAATTTTAAATCGCTGCAAAAATACTTCTTTTATACAACGTTAAAAAGAAATACAATATCAATTTAATATGAATTTCATCAGATGGAATATCCTAATATATCCATAATCATAATATCGCTTGCAAAACTATAATCCATCAACGACAAAACATGTCGTTTTCATATATACCTCGCGAAAAATAAAACAATGTTGCAACTAATAATGAAAGGCGTAGACTTAAAACGTTGATTGTCTATATTATTAAGTAGAAAGAAAATGATTGACAACAAGCGAATATTGATTTGATAATTATGCAGTTATATTGATCCTTACCATTTTATTGTGTTATTTTTGGTAAACGATATAAGTTTAGCTACTGTTTTCTCTATATCGGGATTAGATACAAAATCAAAGGCCTCCCGTAGGAAGCCTTTGAAAAACACAAAATATTAATATGAAAAAAAACTTTTCAGTCAGGAACTGCATTTTGCTTGCATCCTGAATGGGATCTTACAGTTACAGATCTTTTAGGCCAACAATTAGCTAACAAATAAGATCAATTTTTTGATACATCTATTCCCAGCAGATATGTTTTATATATTATTATCAATTTACTTTAATAAATTCTGACTCGAGATCGGATTATTTATTTTATACTTATTGAGTTGTCATCTTTTGAACAATACAAATTTACGGCAGCGGCAAAAGTTTCATTGTAGTGAAACACGGAAGTTCATGTAGTGAAATAACCACACATATTCGTTATCAGAACCCTAAACACTTTCTAAGTGTTGAGGACACATATAAATTTATGTTATCTCTAGTATTAAGCTGGCGTCATATAAACCGATATTTACAATGATAAAACGATCCATTAGCCTCTCCCGTCAGGAGCAGTACGTCTTATCAGGTAATACTTTCGTAAATAAAAAGACTGCCATTAACAAGATAGACTTGTAGGGCTGTACATTACAAAAGCTTCTTTTTTATTACTCAAGGAATACAAATCCGAGACCTTAGGTTTATTAACTGTATAATTATAGGAACGATATAAAATTGTAATAAAAGATGAGTAAAGACGTTTTAAAAACCGCCCTTCGCATAAATCATTTTGTCATTGTTTTTAATCCTGTTGAAGGTATTTCGACATAAGAGCAAGAATATTCGCAGCCAAAACTGGTGGGACTTTAAAGACAATAATCGGCTTGGCCTGAATTTGTTGGAATAAATGTTTAGTTCATCGCATTCTAAATAAAGCTCAGCCGCCATTGGTGCGGTTCTGCATTTGATAATGCAATCAAATTTCCTACATGATCAAGCGTAGGTTAACGAAAACTGCTGATTTTTATGACATGGCTTCGCACGGTTATTTTTTGACGATAGAGGTATCATAACGCAGATCATCCAATGATTAAATCCTCTGATTTGTATTGTTAAATAAATAACTGATGAATCGAAACTGATGTGTGCTGTCAATAGTGAGGCGGACCTATTTCAGGTTGCTGATTTCGATTATTTTTTTTCATACATTTACATAAAAATTAATGACTTATGGAGAAAAAAGTGGTGCTGATTCAGGATGACGAACAAATATTAGAAATTATGGATCACATCTTGACCAGCGAAGGATATGATGTGACACCATCATTAAATACCGATCCGATTGAGGAGATTGACGACATCAATCCTGATATTGTTATTGTGGATGAATATATCAAAGGAGATAAAAGAGGAACTGAGGTGATTGAAGAATTGAAGACAGATCCTGCCACTGAAGATTTATCAGCCGTATTGACATCCACCTCTCCCGAATTATCCAAAACGGCAGAAGAATGCAAAGCTGATGACTATATTGAAAAACCTTTTGACATTGATCATCTGGTAGATGTCGTTAAAAAAAACACCTAACCCGTAAAATTATTTTTAATTGAAATATTCATATATTATCGCCTTTTGGAGATTACGGTTCAGTAACCGTAATACTTATTTTAATTATAAAATAGTTTCCTCCAATTCTGTTCCAAACAGTACTACATTCCATCATTATTAAAATAATAGAAAATATCTGTAGGCAAGACACCAAATATAAATGCCTCTAACATTGAAATGTATTATAGTATTAGTTTTCGTTCATAAAACTAAAATTTACGAGTGTTACAATGTATGGTAATTTATGTATATATATTGATCGAATATGGAGGTAAGATGGTAGCAAAAAACTAAATAGTATTTATTATCATTGTTGTAAATATTCAATCCCATTTATAAGTGCATACAGAAACTTTAGTTTCACTTCCACTTACATAGTACGCAGTGCTGAGATTTTGCTAAAGTCTTCTCAGATGTTTCAATATTATGACTTAATGGTACTGATAAGGATAGCAAATACATAGGTATTGGTTAAAGGAACGGAATCCCTGTGTAATATTTTTTTAATCTTATAGACTCATGTGGATAATCGGGTAGTTTTTTCCTGAATTATCTTTTGCTGATCGCGAAATTTTTCTGAAACCCATATTTTCATAGAACCGGCGTGCCAATGAGTTTTGTTCATTGACATCTACTTTGGTAAATCCAGTTATCTCTTTCATAAATTTGCACAATATTTTTCCGTAGCCTTTTCCCCGAAAATCGTTGTGAATAAAAAGCATTTCCAGAGTATCTTCAGCAACAGCAGCAAAACCCACAATTTCATTCTCTTCAGTAATCAAATAAACATTCAAATTTGGCAAATAATCTCTTGGAATAGCTTCTATAAAATAATTAAAATCCTCTGCTGCGAGAAAATCATGAGTTGCCACTACAGCAGATTCCCAGATTTCCATAATCCGTGGATAATCTGATTGGGTCGCTAATTTTATATGGTACAAAAATGATAATTTTTGTGAAAATAGAAAAAGCAATCTAAATATCCAAATGAATATTTGATATAAACCTCTCCTTGATCCTTTGATTTCAGATCTTTTTAGTAAATTCCATAGTCTAACTTTCTTGAAAACTCTTTAGCCGTTGATTTAAAAATATTTACAGTCAATATACCAAAACCGTGATTATTGGAAGTTTTGATATCAGTAACAATTCCTTCAAAGACAACACCGTTTCTTAAAACTTTATTATTTTCAGCATATTCTTCTGACCCAATTGTTGTTACGTAAATAATCATGCCTATGAAAATAATGAATAATATAATAAATCTTAAATACTTCATATCTATTTTTAATTAAACCGACGATTTCTAATCCAAGAATTTTCATTAACATCATTATGATTTCCTAATGCCTTTTCGGCCTTATAAATACTTGTTAAAAAATTTCTTTAAAGTATCCGTTTTATTCCATTAAAAACTAATTTTTTATAATGTTGTCTTAATTTTCTTTCTAACTTTTTGTTGTTCTTCAAATTATGAGGAACATCCATCCCATTAAAGTATATTTGGGTTTTATTGTTTTTTAGAGGAAATAGGGTCATATTAATATTTCTCAAAGTATCATTGTCAATAATCAATTGATTTTTAATATATTTTCTAGCCCCACTGGTTGAATCAACTACTCCCCGGTAATAAATTGGCTTGACGGAATCAAACTCAATTCCATTTTCCTTTAATGTATTTATCAGGATATCCTTATGGTAATTAACCACTATATTACATTTATAACATTTCAGATTTCCATTGTTCATCGTATAATAAAAACTTGGAGGAGGAGCCTCAGCAATAAAAATAAATAAAGAAGGGAAGAAAACTACATACGGGTTTAGCCTGGTAATAAATAGATGTTGGAATTTATTAATATTTTTTATGATATAATAGGGAAATGGCAATAACACCACCACAAATAAATCCGAATAATCTATAATTCTTGTAGTTTCCATCAAGGAATATTCATTGTAAAAATCTATTAAATCTTGAGAATATTCGCTTTTCCAAAATGCAAAAATTATTAATGCAGCAAAAACACTGTTCTGCTTCAATTTTGGAAAAATAAATGTTAGAAAAAAGGGAAATATTATTATACCGCAAATATCAGATAATTTCCCCGTAATGAAACTTGGATAAGTAAACTTTAAAACTTGGTCATTGACAAGTAACAATAATACTCCTAAAACGAAAACATAATTCGAGAGTAAATACTTGTTGTTATTTATATTCATACCTATTTGCTTGCCTCTCAAAGGTACACATTATCTCATTTGGTTGGATTGTTTTGTGGCCCTTAATTTGTCGTCCGGACTGTACACTTTATTCTAAATTGTAAATTATTTCGTGCTAAATGCAATGTTATATTAGTAATGATTTCTTTATTGTTTTTCGATAAGTGCTGCTTCTAAAATGGTCCTGTTGTTTTCGCCCCACTTCTCCAGGCTCATGATCAGAGGCAACAGACTTTTCCCAAGAGGTGTTAACTGATATTCAACTCTGGGAATTTTCGTTTCGTATGAACATTTTGTAATAAACCCATCCTGTAACAGCTCATCCAGCTGCTTCGTCATTACCCTCCGGTCTGCGGATATTTTTTTTTGCAGCGCACCGGGTCTTATGATGCCTTCTGAAATATAAAACAGCAGCATCAGCTTCCATTTTCCACCTAACAGTTCTTTAAATAGATGCAGTCCGCATTCGGTTCTGGCAGGAATTTTCTTTTTGTACATAAACTTGGTTAATAAATTATAACGATACCCGCACAAATTTGTGCGTAATTGACTTGCACATCATAATACAATAATATTGCATAAGATTATAAAGAAAGAAATAATGATCAAATTTACGTTTTTGGTACAGAAACTACCAAGTATGAGTCTTGAAGAATTTATCGACTATCACAAAAACATACACGCTCCTTTATTCTGTTCCATTCCGGAGACAGAACTTTATGTTAGAAAGTATGTAGTCAACCACCCTATCATTGCAGACGGTTTTCCAAAGCCGTTGTATGATGCCGTTGTAGAAATCTTCTTTGACTCGTTTGAGGATTTCAACAGCTTCTTCAATTCAGAAAATTATTTAACCAAGGTTCATCCCGATGAGCCCAATTTCTTTGACACGGCAAACTATATTGCGATGGCGAACAAGGAAACCATCGTCAAAGAGGGTGCATAATTAATCGCTTTATTACTTACGCACATCTGCTATCGGCGGATGTGCTATTGATACAAGATGTCGAGTTAAACCAGAAATTAATTATCTCATTCACAACTCTATTTTAAATGTGAAAATATAATGATTAATGTTTCAGGGTTTGTGATATGTGAGCAAAATAAGCGCATGCGTTCCTCCTATGTCAAGGTATAGAAGACCTGCGGTATAGAAAAATCTACTCCTAAAAGATTTAGAAACTTTACATAGTGATCCGGAGTAATACACCTTCCTATTTCTTTACACGGATACTGGATCTCAATCAAAATTCCTGCTGTAAGCTTTAGAATGCACCATCTGACATCCTGAATTCAGAATTGTCAGAGGTTAACCCTCACGTCTCCCAATAACATCGGTATTTCTTTGCCCTACAACATCCATCAACGACAGCATATGTCGCATTGTATATGAATCATAAAAAATTAAACAAAGTTGCACTCACAATGAAAATAGGACGTAGACTTAACACGTGGATTGTCTACATTATTACGTAGAAAGGAAATGATTGAAATAAGCACACACTGAATTGAAAATTACGTAGTTATACTGATTGTTACCGTTTTTTAAAGCCTTATTTTTGGTATACAATATAAGTTTTTCGCTGCCCATTCTAAGGTTAATAAAGGCAGTAAATACTGATAACAAATGGGGAAGCTGAAAACCAATTAGAGTAAGCATAATGAAATACCAAAAAACAAAATCATGACAACCAGTACAACATCATCTACGACGATTAAGGATCTAAAAAGCTTAGCACAGCAAGCACTCACGAAACAAATTGAAATCATTAAGAACAGTCCCGAAAATAGTCCGGTTAACATGGCTAATAAAGCACTTCTTTCTTTTGATGATTCAACATCGGTTTGGGCTGCAGGAGGAACACTTGAAGCCGGCGGGCTTGTATATTATGGAGTATCATGCACATTGGCTTTAACCAATATCACAAACGTGAAAGCAGTTGAATTTGAAGCTCACGGATGGGGCGCTGTAGCAGCTGTAATAGAATGTGAGGTTGCCGGAGCATTTGTGGTAGATCCCAGCACGGTAGCAGGTAATTGTGAATGGGCAATTGTCGCAGGTGCCATCGAAGAAGGAGCCGTATCACTGACATTAATGACCGAATCAGGTTCTCTTATCGGTACATTTGCTGGTGTAGCGGAGGGAGTCGGTGCCTTTACATGGGGCAAAGATAATGGTGACCTTAAGGTATCTGAGTAATTGAATTTCACAAATCTTATATATGCGGTTATCATTTTTGGTAATCGCATATGTATATTGCTGATGTAGTCATATGGTAGATGGTATTGAAGGATATTATTTAGTATTGCTACCTTTACGGCGAAAAGAATCTATTGATACTGAATAAAATTGCATGAAACTTCCTCTCCCTTTAGAAACGCCTTATGTGAAAGAGGTCCTGTATAACAAATCTTTACAAAACCTGCCTGATGAACAGTGGAAGGTGATCGAAGGATTTGACCATTATGCGATCTCCAGCTACGGACGTTTGAAAAGCCTGGAACGCCAAGCATCATCATTATTCGGTAGAGAAAGGATGATGCCCGAAATAATGATGGAGCTGATTTTTGTAAAACGTTTCAATCAATATCTTCAACAAAACAGTTACCATGTTCACTGCTCCTTGTCGTCAGGCGGTAAAAAATACCGAAAATCAGTGGCCAGGCTGGTGTATTACCACTTTGTTGAGAAATTCGATTACAGCGATCGGAGTATTTCTATCATCACCAAAGACAGAGACAGTCTGCATGTACACTATTCCAACCTACAGAAGATATCTGCCAGTGAAAGAAGGAAGATTCAGTTTGCTGAAAACCGTGTCAGGAACCGAAATGTTATTTATCGGCAGGCTGTCAGTCAATATACCGTCGAAGGCGAACTTGTGGCTCATTTTAACAGCATGTATGATGCCGCCGAGCACATTGGTCTGCAGCCCGAATCCATTATGGATGTAATCCATAAGGAATTTCTGACCGCTGGGGAATACCGCTGGTTTTTAAAAAGTGACAACCCGCAACAGAAGGATTTTGTAGTACAAAATAAATCTTCTTTGCAGCAAAAGATCTTTAATGCCTCTCTTTGGAAAAAACTGGGAAAACCTCCTATTGATAAAAAGAATCCTCCACCCTGCATGAATTTGTCGGTAAAAAGCCTGCCGGGTGAACAATGGCAACCCATCCCCCTTTTTGAAAACCGGTTTATGGTATCCGACAAAGGAAGGATAAAAAGACTCAGCGGATGGACTACTACAGGCCGGAAGGTCTTTCTGCATGAACAGATATTATCTCAGCTCCTTTCCATGGAAGGAACCCAACGTTCGCTCTTTACCATCTTCAACCATCAAGGCAAACAAAGGTCGATTACTACCGTTAAGCTGATGTATTACTGCTTCGTGGAAAATTTTGACCTGTCCGGAAAAACCCATGTTGTCATCAACAAAAGCAATCCGTTTTGGGATGTTGATATCAGCAATCTTTCCCTGCATCCCATCCATTCCGTACTGAGAGGAAAAGTATAGGATTACTTCATTTTCTTAAAAAAAAGAGACTAAAATAGCCCTCTATCCGTACACAATCTCTGCAATTATTATATAATTTTTAAAAATTTATGCTCAATGGCAACAATTAAAGCGCCGGGTTCAGGTATGGTTTTTGTTTGTAAATATCATTCAGTTACTTAGCTGTAGCGTGTTATAAGCACTTTATTTGTGTGCACAGCACCTGAATGCACACGACACCTCTAGTAAGAGATAAATTATATAAAACCCAAAAAAATATTAATATGAGACAGAGTGATGACAACAGAATAATTCCGATGACGTCGTTTTCCAGCGGAAACGGTACATCGGTAGCAGATGATGTCTATTATTATACCAATCAGATCGTGAATGTGGTCATGCTGGGCAAGCCCGGTGAAGACTGGTTTTTAATAGACTGCGGAATGCCGCACCGTGGGGAGGAAATTATCGCCGCTGCTGAAGACCGCTACGGAAAGGACAAACCTCCTGCAGCAGTATTCCTGAGCCACGGCCATTTTGACCATGTCGGTGGAATTGTAACGGTATTGGAAAAATGGGATGTCCCCGTGTATGCCCATCCTCTGGAAATTCCTTTCCTTACCGGAAAACAGGAATATCCTGAACCTGACGCTACTGTTGAAGGCGGTTTGCTGGCCAAGCTGTCTTTTATTTATCCGCATGAACCCATAGATATTTCCGAACGTGTATCTGATTATCCGGAGGATGGTACATTACCGGGTCTTAGCGAATGGCGCTGGATCCACGCGCCCGGCCACTCTCCCGGTCAAGTGGTCTTCTTTCGTGAGAAAGACCGTATCCTGATCTCTGCCGACGCTTTTATAACGGTGAAACAGGATTCATTCTACAAAGTCCTGGTTCAGAAACGTGAAGTACAAGGGCCTCCCCGATACTTAACGACAGATTGGGCGGCCGCCAGGGATACGGTAGCCAAGCTAAGAGATTTAGCCCCGTCCCTAGTGATTTCAGGACACGGGCAATACATGGAAGGTGAAGAATTGAGATTTGGCCTAAATAGGCTTGCTGATGATTTCGACACTCTGGCCTTACCTTCACACGGACGGTTTGTATAGTAAGGACAGATTCCGGTAATGTATAATATGATGTTTGTAAACCTCATGGAATTTTAAGGTATATAAGTTCCTGAGTATCCGGTTTTACACATAGCCTGTAATAGTAACAATAAATAATCTTTTTAAAAGTCTATTTCCGAATACCTGAAAGAGTTACAAGTGCTTACCTGCAACGATAGGCCCTGTCATGTATATAGGCCATCAAGATCAAATAAAAACTATTTTAATGATATTGAAAGATTATTCGATCATTAAGTCTAAAAACCGAAAAATGCTACTGCAAAAATATCCCCAAATATCCGGCAATTTGCAATCAAATCTTTTTTAAGAATTAGTTAACGTTGAGGCTTGCCAAAGGCATGGATTTTTAAAACTAAAATTCAATAGATTACTACCGTTGAACCTTGTAAAAGTATTCAATTGGAGCACTTCAGCCCACTGTTGGAAATCCTTGTTAATGCGCAGTTTTATTTTTCATAGTATAGAAATGGAGTTTTGTCGTTTCCAAATATAAATACCTTATTGTTGTCTATTGCCATTGTACCTTTGTCTGAAATCCAATCATAATTCTGATTTAATGAAGTTCCATCTTTAAATAACACATTGTATTTATTATTTATTTTATAAATCCCAAATCCGTCTTTAATGATAATTTCTCCAATATTTTCACATTCATATTTACTTTCTAGAACTAAAATTGGCTTATTATATAAATTATAATATTCCCACTTTGAGTTTATTTTTAAACCGATAAGATTTGGATCTTTAGAAAGAATAACTTTAGAGTAGGAAAATGGCAATATAGCACTATTTTCATTGACAATTCCTATTTTTCCATTTTTTCTGGCTACAATTAAACTCCTTCTGATACAGTAAATAGTATCATATAATGGTTGGATTATCATTTTTCCATTTTGATAATTTTCATCCAATTTATTTACACCATATTTTTTGTTTTTTCCTTTAAATGGAATTATCCTTTCTGTTTCAAAGTAAGGTTCCGCACATCCATTACCAGGCACTATAAATTCTCCTTTTTTTAAATCAAAGACTTCAAATGAAGAACAATTATATGTATGACAAAGTGCAACAAAATTGTCCCGCATCGGCGTATGCCACAACTGAAATACTTTATATATTGGTCTGGTTAATAAGTTTCCATCAATATCAATTATTCCGAAATTGTCATCTATTTTTACTAATGAGGATTTTCTACCAACAAACGGATAGGCAACTTGAAAGCCACTTTCTGATATTTTTTTATTGGTATTCGTATTTATATAATAAAACTTATCACCCATAAATTTCGGCATTATTGAATCTTTCTTATAGGATAAATCCTTTAAGGTTTCAATGTCAAAAGGAAATTTATTAAACTCAATTTTATTTTGTGAGAGTAAAGTTTTGTAAGAACAAAAAACAATTAGAAATATGATCATTTTTTTCATTTCAACATTTATTAGGAATTTGTAATGAAATTACACATAACTTTCAAACGCATTGCATCAACCTGATTATATGACTTTCGTAAAGCTATTTATAGTTCTGGAAACTATAAAGGAGAGTACACAATAAAAACAATCTCAAAAAGGATTAATCGCTGAATGTTTGGTGACAACGTTTAATCAACAAAATTAGTTATTTGAGTTATATAATCAATAAATTAAATTCTGTTTGCCTTAGCTACATATTTTATTTCTGATCTATTTTGTAATGAGCCGTAATTCTACGTAACGATTAATATAGTATTTATACTCTATAAAAAGGAAAGAAATCTTCGTTACTTTGGATTGTCAGGATATATGAGATAAAAGGTCTATCACAACTAATAAGATCCTTGAATTTTACAAAACGTATTATAATTATTCTTGAATTGTACGTGTAAGCAAATGAAATCTTAAACATTTATGCAGGCCGGCAATCATAACAATATAGGTGCTCTGTTTAAAAATAATTTAAAATGTGTCATTTGATGTAAATTTTTGTAATAAATATCCCGATAAAGTCACTTAATACATTAAAAATAAACTAATATGTCTGAGAATCAAGAAAACCAAGAAAACGCATCCTCCATCATTTTACCGGATGATCAGTATGCTCATACCGGTGCACCTACGGAGTGGTGGTGGCATGTAGGAACATTATTTACTGAAGACGGCCGCACTTTCGGTTTCGAAATTAATGCAGCAGGGATGAAAGATAATTCAGCTGCATACAGTTATGCTTTTACACAAATACAAATAACTGACGTTAAAAATAAACGTAATTACCAAAAAGTAAATGTTACCATGCCTTGCCCATCGAATTGGGCGCAATATGATAAAACACAACCATGGTTTGTTGCATTAGGACAAAGTGGTACGGATGGTGCTGTTGCAATGTCGGCTGTGGATAGTAATCCACTCAATATGTCAGTACAAGCAACTTTTACAGATATTGATCCGGATTCTAATATAAAAACCCCTTGTGAGCTTGATCTCGATTTCTTTCAGCAGGGCCCTCCGTTGCTTGTTTGGGGAACAGGTTGTAATCTTGTAAATCCCAACGGTACAAGTCCGATCACACGAAATAATTATTATTATTCCTTAACGAATTTACGGGCTAGCGGCATCATAAAAATAGGTAGCGAAGAAATTAAGGTTAGCGGTTTAACCTGGATGGATCATGAATATGGGGCATTTCCAAACGGATCAACAGGAAAAGTGATATGGTTATTACAAGATATCCAATTGGATAATGGTCTCCATCTTTCCAATTACACAAAATTCGGTGTCGTACCCCAGGAAAATGTTCCGATGCCTTCCAATGCAACATTTTTGGTAAATGGTGAAAGCATATTCTTAAATATAATCACAACTCCGCTGGGTCCCATCTTTATAAGTAGAAAAGGCATAACTTATTTTCTAAAATTTAAAATTGAATTTGAAGATTATAAACACTTAAGCTTTATAGTAAATGTTTCTTATCCAGATCAAGTTTTCAGGGATGGTGAGAACGCAGATGTATACGAAGGCGTTGCGACTGCTGAATTTCTATTTAATATAACTGAGAAAAAACAAATGGTTATTACTAAGGGGACAGCATGGGTGGAGCAGAATCTTGGGTAATGCCTGTTCCAGTTTTCTGCTAGAATACATATATTCAGCTACCCAAGGCTGGAACCCTAGAAGCATTTTAGGATAGCTGAATTTTCCCCTGACTTATATTCGTTAAACAGGTCGCGGATATCCAATTGGTCTATAATCATCATAAGCGCCGTACTTGTTGTAAAAAGGTATTTAAACCTGCCATTCTATAACAACCTCAGTTCATTAGAAATGCAATAGTGACCTGCGGATCTTTTGTTCTCGCAACTATGGCTTGATAATATGTCCTGTTATTTTTCCGAATAAACTTTTTCTGAACATAAATTCCAATTGTCTCATAGTGGTTGGAATTTCTCCCGGGAAATAAGGTAAATATTGCGGTGAATCTTCAATTACCGTAGGACTTACTGCATTGATACGGATCCCATTTTCCAACTCGATGGCTGCTGCCCTGACAAATCCTTCTACAGCTCCGTTAGCCGCTGAAGCATTTGCAAAATTTACTTGCGGTTCATCAGTTAATGCACCAGTAATTAATGTAAACGATCCTTTGGGATTAATGTATTTCTGACCGATCAACACCAAATTGATCTGACCCATCATCTTTCCTTCGACACCATTTCTGAAGGTTTCATTATTCAGTTGGTTCCAGGGACCGACAAACGTTGGCCCGGCAGTTGAGATTAATGCGTCAAACTGACCCACTTGTCTGAACATATTTTCAATTGATTCAGTTGAGGTAATGTCAGCTGTAATATTTCCTTCTTTTGAAGCAACTTTAATTACTTCGTGCTCATTCTCCAGAGCTTTTACCAAATATGTTCCCATAGTGCCGGTTGCACCTACAATGATAATTTTCATAACTATGATTTTTTTTAAGATAATTTGTTTTAAAAAGGTATTTACTATGATATCTCAATGAGGAAATTTGAGTTCAGTAATATTTAAAAATGACTGTAATTGAGTGGATAGATTTTAGAATTGTTCTAAAATTAATTTTTTACTGGCTGCCATTCCTGCGGTAGTACCCATTGCGACTGCATTGGCGACGGTTCTCATTCGGGTGGTGTTATCACCTGAAGCGTAAATGCCTTCAACAGAGGTTTCCTGAAATCCGCTGACTTTTAAATACCCGTCCTCGGTAATTTCACATCCCAATGTTTCCGGTATTGAACAATGCTGTATAAATGTGCGGGGAGAATATAATGCTGTAATTGTTAAAGCCGTATTGTCATTAAATATGATATTTTGGATATGGCCATCGATGTGATTCAGCTCTTTAATTTCCTTTTCGATAATCTGTATATTGTGAGATTTCAGTTTTTTCACTTGTTCATTGGTTAGGGCTGATTTTCCATTCGTATAGATTGTTAAATCTTTTGTCCAATTATTAATCATCTCTGAAAGCTCGTATGCATAATCTCCATTACCGAGAATACCTGTTTTTGTATTCCGAACCTCATAACCGTGGCAGTATGGGCAATGAATAACAGAAATTCCCCAAGACTCAGCAAATCCTTCAATTCTTGGCATAATATCTTTAATACCTGTAGCAAAGATGAGTTTTGTAGCCTGGAATTCACTACCTGCTTCCGTTACAATTTCAAATCCATTTTCGATTTTTCTACCGGTAGCTGCAATCCCATTGTAAAAGCTTACCGTGGAATATTTTTCTACTTGTTGTGTTCCCAGGGTAACAATGTCTTTAGGCGTGTTCCCATCATGAGTGAGGAAATTATGTGAATATGGTGTCTGGGCATTACACGGCTTGCCACTATCAATAATAAGTACTTTTTTTAAAGCCCTGCCTAAAGCCATTCCAGCAGCCAAACCGGAGTAGCTTCCTCCAATAATAATTACATCAAATTGTTTTGTATCTGTTTTCATAATAAAGTTGTTTAAATAAAATGGAAAAGCGACTGCAATCATCACAAAACCAGCGTTTTTATAAATTTATCGTATTAAGTAGTTTAATAGCGGTTTTATATAAATGTTTACTTATTTATTATCTTTTTACACTGAATTGACGTATAATAAAGTCAACCAGCGGAACGCCAATGAATACAATAAACGGAACGAGCACAATGGTTAGGATGAATGTACGGTGATAAATCGGGAATGCATTTAATGCTTTACCAAACAGGAATAAAAGAAGTGTGATTGACGGATAAATGGCCAGCCATATTTTTAGCGATGCTATTAATTTCATTTTTATTTTCATAATGCTTTGCTTTTGAAATAATTTACAGGACAAAATTACTTCGGCAGAAAGCCATGCTGTTAGGACAAAAATGAGAATTGATAGGACTTATCTGAAGTTCTGCCTGAATATTTCGGGAGATGCTTTGGTATGTTTTTTAAAAAACCTTGTAAAGTAGGAAGGATCTTCATAACCAAGATTATATGCAATTTGACTGACTTGGCTGGATGTAGCCAAGAGTTGACGTTTTGCTTCGAGAATGATATGGCCGTTTATAATTTCGGAGGGGGTTTTATTTAATAGAGATTTAGTAATTGTACTCAACTGATATGAAGAGATATGAAGCAAATCGGTATACTGTGACACCTGCTTATGCGTGGTAATGTTTTCTTCAATCAATTCTAAAAATTGTTCTAATTTTTCCTGTGTGTATGAGCTGGTAGCAACTGGCGGTGTTATTTTTTTTTGTCTTTGTCGAAGCAGTTCAACCAGGAATATGCTAAGATTGGCTTTCAGAACTTCCTGATATCCTTTTTCTTTTTCTGCATATTCTTTCAATGCATTCAATATAATGTTTTCAATTTTCGTAAACCCTTCTGGTTCTAGCCGATAGGTATTATTTTGTATCAGCTTTGTCAAATGATTTTGTGAGGTACGGTTATGAGAATACAGAAAATCCGTTTTAAACTGAATAAGATAGCCGGTACTTTTTACTTTTAAATCAAGACGATGTACCTGTCCCGGGCGCATGACAAAAACGGTATGGTCCTGTATGGTACAATGGGTAAAGTCTATATCATGCTGGCCTGATCCTTTTTTAATGATTAAAATATAAAAAAAATCGTGTCTGTGGAGTTCCTGTATCATATCATTCTTGGCAAGCAGCGGTGCAATATCCCTGACAGAATAACTGTTGGACAGATGTGCCTCATCTTGTTGATTGATTTTCCTAACAGGGATATCCTTCATTTTTAGAATAAATAATGTCAAATTTAATGTTTTTATATGAACACTAAAATGAACTTGCACCTATTTGAGATAGAATGTGTGGTTATGTTCGTTCCTTACCATAGCATCGATATCCGCAACATATATCCTGTTATTATCAACTACAATAGTACTTCCTGGTTCTTCCAGCAGTATTAATTTGCTATTCGCTACTGCAGTTCCCTTCACATTTGATTCTTTGTCGGAATAATACAGCATTTTCATATCTCTATAAAAACTCACTTGCATTTAAATCAATCTAAAATTATTTTTGTTGGCTTCAGCATAGTCTTCATCGGAAACAGCTTCCAGCCAAATATTTTGATTGGTTTGCGGATTTCCATTCGTTGCTAAATGCGAGAACCAGCTGTTAGCGGTCGCACCGTGCCAATGCTCAACATTCGGAGCAATTTCTAAGATATCTCCAGGTTTTAAACGACGTGCGGGTTTTCCTCTTTCCTGATATAAACCTTCGCCACCTACAACAATCAAAAGTTGTCCGCCTGTATGGCTGTGCCAATTGTTACGACAACCCGGTTCAAATGTGACATTAGAAAGGGGAACATTTAAATTTTTATTGCTTGTAAGCGACGCTAAATAGGACTTGCCAATAAAATACTGCGCATAAGCCGTATTTTCTTCACCTGTCAGAAAATCACTTATTTTAGGAATATCTACATTCATTTTCTTTGATTTTATTTTATTTGAATTTATTTTATTTTGTGCAATTACAGTTGGACTAAACGCTAAAAGAATGATGATTAAATATTTCATTGTTTTACATTTAATTTATGATTCAATTGTTTTGAGGATTTTTGCAGGAATTCCTCCCATCACAACATTGTCCGGAACATCTTTAGAAACGACTGCTCCGGCTGCTATCACCGCATTTTCCCCAATCGTAACTCCCGGCAAAATGGTTGCATTGGCTCCAATCCATGCATTTTTCTTGATTAAAATAGATTTTCCAATTAATCCTTTTCTGTATTGAGGTTCTAAAGGATGATTTTCCGTTATGAGGCTTACTTTCGGGCCTATTAAAACGTCGTCTTCAATGGTAATTCCACCTAGAGTCAGAAAAGTACAGTCGAAATTGATGAATACATTTTTTCCGATATTAAGATTTTTTCCGTAATTGATGTAGATAGGCGTAAACACCGCTACATTCTCCAGTTCTTTGCCGATAATTTGACTTAATATTTTTAAAATATCATCCGGTTCTGTGGAATTATTTAATTCAATCAATTGCTTTTTAACCTCATAAGAAGCCTCCAGTAATTTTTGAATTTCCGGGTCATTGGGCATTATTGTTTCACCACTTTTTAGTCTGGTGAAGATATCTTCGTTAAAGCTCATTATTAAATATTTAGAAAAATAAAAAGGCTGAATCCGCTGTTTTAAAAAGCAGATTCAGCTATTGCAATGTTCAATTATTTTAAATTGGTTCGGAAGAAATTTTCCAGTTTTTCAAAAGGAATCACATCTACTTTGTCGTATAAATCAACATGAACCGCATTCGGAATAATCATCAGTTGTTTCGGTTCCCCAGCCATTTTGTAAATGTCTTCAGAAAAATACCTTGAGTGCGCATTTTCACCGGCAATTAAAAGCATAGGTCTCGGTGAAATTTCTTTGATGTAACTTAAAATGGGCATATTCATAAATGAAAGCGCGCTGGTCAATCTCCAACCTTTGGTTGAATTTACTGAACGCTCGTGAAAACCTCTTGGAGTTTTGTAATAATCAAAATAATCTTTTACAAATTGAGGTTCACTGCCCGTTAATTTTTCCGGAAGATGAGAAGATGGATATGCCTGTTCCCCTGTTTCCGCATCTTTCCATCTTTGCTGGTTTAGGTCTACGAGCGTTTTTGTTCGTTGTTTAAGTGTAACTACATCATTATATCCTTTAGAAATTACTCTTGTCATATCATACATACTTGTAGTCGCAACGGCTTTTACTCGCTTATCTATAGCAGTAGCATTCAGTGCCATTCCTCCAAATCCGCAAATCCCGATGATCCCGATCCTATTTCTGTCCACATTTTTCTGAAGCCCCAGGAAATCAACAGCCGCACTGAAATCTTCGGTATTGATATCGGGCGAAGCTATATTTCTCGGTTCGCCACCACTTTCGCCTGTGTAAGAAGGGTCAAAAGCGATAACGGCAAAACCTCTTTCCGCCATTTGATTGGCATACAAACCGGAAGACTGCTCCTTCACCGCACCAAACGGTCCACTGATTGCCAAAGCCGCAAGTTTTTCGTTTCCTCTATTTTTTGGAAGATATAGATCTCCGGAAAGTATGATTCCGTAACGGTTTTTAAAGGTAACCGCTTTTCGGGTAACTTTATCGCTGAGCTGAAAAGTATAATATTCGTTTTGTTCTGTTGTATTCATTTTTCCTGGATTTGATTTTTTATTCTGCGCAAATGCCTGTCCGATGAAAAGAAAGGACAAAGCCACCACTGTTGTTACTATTTTCATATCTGAATTTTGTTTAAAAATTACTGATACAAAATTAGAAATAGCGGAGTGCTAACCGTTAATGATAATCAAACCAAAAATTAAGAAAATCAAACCTCAGCCAAACGAAATGCTTTTGGATTGGTTCCGGTTTGTTTTTTAAAGAAATTATTAAAATATGTTGGATAATCGAATCCTAATGCGAACGCTATTTCTGAGATATTCCAGTCGGTGTGCTGCAGCAATGCTTTTGCTTCTGTGAGAATTCGTTCTGTAATATGAGTCGTAGTGGATTTTCCGGTAACTTCTTTCACAGCTCGATTGAGATAATTAACGTGAACATTCAAATTTTTCGCAAAATCCTGAGCTGATTTCAATTGCAGAGATTGGCTTGTAGTTTCGATGGGAAATTGTCTTTCCAACAGTTCCAGAAAAACGGATGATAATCTTGATGCTGCATTTTTGTTTTGGTCAAAATCTTCTGCAGGTTCCAGCTTCAGAGATTCGTGGATAATCAAGCTGATGTAATTGCGAATCAGTTCATCCTTGTAGACGTAATCGCTTTCCTGCTCTGCAATCATTTTTTGGAAAATGGTATTGAGAAAGAGTCTCTGTTCTTCGGTAATTTTCAGAACGGGAGTTCCGCCAATTTTAAAGAAAGAAGACTGTTGGAGGCTTTCGGAACGTTCAGAATTTTTAAAAAATTCCTCAGAAAAAAGAATGGTATAGCCTTTATAAGTTGTTGAAATGGTTTCCCAGGAATACGGAATATGCGGATTTCCGAAAAAAAGCACCGTGCCTTCCTGCTCGAAGCTTTTATCAGAATAATGAATCTTACTTTTTCCTGTCGTAAGACAGATTTTATAAAATTCTTTTCTGCTGTACACACGGGTTTCGCTTCCGTCCTGTTCAATCTGGAATGCACGGAAACCTTTTAGTTTTAATTCAGTATTAAACTCCGAAACAACTCTTTTTACCTTTTCTTTCATTTTTCAAAGTTAAGAAAATCAAACTGCAAACGTAACACTAAAGGCAAATTCAATTTATAGAAGAATCATATTGTTAAACGTCAAAATCATGGTATTCTAATGATTTCATCGTCTGCGGTTGCTAAAGCATTGAATCCTCAAGCAAATCCACTGTTTCATCAGAAGATTTTGATAAGCTATTAAATAGATTCGCTGTTCAGGATTGTTGAAATTTCTCTCGGCTGAACTATTCGAATTACTAATCATTTGTAATCGATTATATTCTGAAATAAACGTAATGAGATCTAAATTCATAATAGCTCCTTACAAGTTACTGTCGTATTAATTATCTTGATCAATTAATTAATTGCTCTACCATCCTATTTGATATTCACCTCTATCAATGCGTATCATTTTAAAAGATTTAATCTCAGGATCTGCAAATTTTATTCATTTAACAGTTGAATCTATATTTCAAAGTTTTTGAAATACATCATCATCCATCAATTACCACTTGAAATATACTTTGACCTATACCGTTCAATACTCCTATTATGCCATCTTTTCGCATATTAGATCTTCCGTTACAATTTTTATCGTTAAATAATTCCTTTAACAGCTGATGATCAATATAATGGAGCGTTCCTTCTAGGGCATAGAAATTAATTAGAAAATGAGTTTTAAAAAAAACGCTGAAATTCTATTTAATCTTCATTATGTATTTCTCAGCTTTTTCAAGTTGTGAATCATATTTGAGCGGATATAAAATATCATTTGTCGTCCTTTCTACAAGGATATCAGGTTCTATCCCGACTCCAACAAACTCCCTTCCGTCCGGAAATGTAGCCCTTTTTGTGCAGATCCATGCGGTGGCATTTCCTGGCAAATCAATTTGCAACGGTTGCCCGGTACTACCACTGGTATATTCTCCCAATCTTTTTACCCGTTTCTGACCATCCAAAAAGATCAAAAAATCTTCAGCTGCGGAATTCGTATAATTCCCCGTTAAAACAATGGTGGGCATCAGGAGTTTTACAGTGGCCGCTAAGGTGTCAGGTGCATAAGGATATTCATAGAACTTGCTGCCAAGATAAGCTTTGAAATAAGCCTTCGAGTCTTCAGCAGAAAGTCCCCATTCCGGTTTGCCTTTCAGGGTGTCTTCGGCAGTGAGAAAAGAACCTATTCCGCGATCAGTCGGTATAATCTCTCTGCTGTATGTTCTTTCGCCATATAATAAGTTGCCTTCGATAAAATACTTTGCAATATTTTTAGCATTTTTAGCACTGCCGCCGCCATTGTTTCGCAGGTCGATAATAATACCCTTTGCAGCTTGAATTTCCGGTAGCTTTTCTTCAAAGCTTTTTACCACTTCCGCATCATTAAACGTATGAATTCCAATATAGGCAATTTTGTTTTGAAGCCATTTCAGCTCAAAATTAGGTTTGCTTGGCATCGAGTCGGGAAATACATCTTTTTCTTCCGTTGGTGCATGAGTCAGTGTCAAACTTCTGATCTTACCATTCGGTGTGCGTATTTCGATATTGAAACGCTCTCCTTCAAAACCTCTGAAAAGAAAGGCAGCCGCCTTGTTATTAAGCTCATGCAGGGTAGATACTGAAATATAGGGTTTTACAGACTCATTGATATAGGCCTGGGTAGGAATACCATTCACCTTTACGATCTCGCTGCCGAAGGGAATTTCTTTAGATTTGCTTTTATTGATTTGCGTTATCAATACCTTTCCGGCAACATTCATGGGAACGATTCTGTATTCTCCAAAGGAATACAGCATCAGCTGTTTTTCAATGTTTTCCGGAAGATAGACCTGGGTATGACCATCCTTTAAAACGGCACATAAACGCTGTAGTTCCCTGTAATACTGATAATCACTTGTAGTATGCTGAATGTTTTCGATAGCCCTTTTATAAGCTGCCTCCCATTGCTGCTTGTCTACTTTATAGAGGTATACAAAATTGTAATTGACCTCACTCCAGAATTTTGAAAGACCATAGATTTTATCGGAAAGAGATAAGGCGTTCGTTGGCTGTGCATGAAAGCAAAAGCTGAAGAGAAATAAGAAAAATGTACAGATTGGTTTTAAAGATGTACGCATAGGTAACTGAATGAAGGTATAATTAAATATTGTTTTGCAAAATAATTGTTTTAAATATACAAAAGTTCTGGATGCAAAAACGAAAATTGACTATTATCTGCCGAAAGGTCTGTATCAGTATACAGGCCTGTTCAACAGCAAGGACATCATGCACGATGTAGTTGAAATTATAGTGAAAAAATTTACATCTGCCTATGAAATCACCGTGATCAAATCAGATGAAGCCTGTACCTCTGGTTTGAAAAAAGGTAAGAAAAAATAACGTTACCGGTTTCTCCTGATTCGAATTCCCGCCTGCAGTTGCCAAAGCTTATACATAATGCTGCTTCTTTATATATTTTCTGTGTGTAAATAATTTTTAAGTTCTAATTTACTATACTTGTCAAAAGTCGGCAATAAGCTCGGCATTGCAGTCGGATAATGGAATATCATTTCTGATACCTCATGTACAGAGATGTGTTTCAGATCAGTTTCCTTTTAAGGTTGATTATATCCGCACTGGTTTTGGCTTTTATATTGCAGGCATTCATTCATGAGTTCAAAATTTCAAGCCAATGGATAATAACGAATATCGTGCGAAGTTTCTAACAAAGATTAATAGTAACAAAATAATAACCGGTATTATACTAGGAATATTTATTGTTCTTGTCGCATCGTTCATAATCGTTTACACCTTTTTCGGCAAGCAACTCCAGCTGCCGAGCTATGGTTATGTTGTGCCCCTGTTCGTCATCCAGTTTATCATCCTTCTGACTACATTTATCCTGAGTATCTCTTTCTTCAGAAGTTATGGAGAGGTCCTGGCTGTTATGAATGCTAATGATCTGGAAACTTTGAAACAAATAAGCGAGTCGCGTTCCTGGCCAGAAAGGTATCTTCCCTCTTTTATTATTTACTCAGGTAAAATTCGGGTTTTTAAGTGGTTACGACAACCTGAGTTTCACTTTACTGAACTGAAAGAAATTACCATTAAAACCAACATCTTTACACGGGGAAAACAAAACAGGCTGGTGATATTCCATAAAGTAAATCGGGGCACCTTCTTCTTTGCAGTAGACAACAACTCAGCTCAGAAAAGACATCTTATTGAAAAAGCAGTTGAATATAATCCCAATATTATCATAAAAGGCAATATGCACTAAAACAAACCGTGTTGAAAAGTTTTTGATTATTGTCTCTATATCAATTTGTATTACCGCTAAAATAATTATATGATCAAACGAATTCTCATCCCGACGCTAATCTATGCTGTATTAACAGTGGTCATCACCCTTACCTTATCTCAGCATCAATCATTTGTAACTATTTTAGTAGTTCTCAATTCGATATACGCCGTTCTTATCCTATTAACCGTCCTTCAACATCTTAAACTTGCAAAACAAAATATAAGTACGGATAATGGACATCTTCTTGCACAATACCGAATAGATGTTAGCGGCAACTTTTTTGAAACTCCTACCTTGTATAAAATATCACAAAGACCTTTTTTATTAGGCCTGGAAAAACGATTGGTTAATAATCAGGATTTATATTATGATGAGCGCTTTTTTTATGCCGTTGACAAGCCAGGCACTGTATTAAGGTATCCGCTCGCTGATATCACCGAACTTAGCAGGACCAGTATTCAAATCAATAACAGCCGCATCTGGCAGGTTAAAATAGCTATAGGCTCAGAAATTATGGAATACCGGTTTACGCATAACTTTTCCATCTGGAATAAAAACTTTTTGTATTTCTACAACAGGCTGAAACAAATCAAGCCGCAGGCCATACAATCAGAATGGAGTTTGTGGCGGCTGTAAGTGATCAAAATATTTCCTTTACGGTCTTTCCGTCAGTCAACTTCATGATTCTCAATATCCTCACCATTTGTATGCAGTAGTGAGCAAAAAATCGGTTCCCTCCTGCCGGACGTCAAACTTGAAACTGAACCGAACAATATAAAAACTGAAAAACACTTTTAAATATAGGATACCTTATTTTTTAATGTACGGACCTGTACCTGCACTGGCTTTAAGCTGAATGGTATTCGCCTTAAATTTTTTGCTTCCGCTTTGCAGAATAGCATTAGCATTTTTAACCTTCACCTGAAATCCTCCATCGGTACGTATAAGAAATTGTGATTATACTGCCGATGTAAACTGCTGTATCGTGTCTTTACGGTCTGAATATACTACAGCATTTTTTTTGTCACTGCCAGACGGTGAGTAATTAATCTTTGCGATAGTTATTTTCCACATTCTCATATGCCACTGTAGATAATAAATGGTGCAGTATTTGTAAAATTTACGACAAGTGATACTAGATTTTATTATAACCATTAAATACAATATATGATTATTAAGGAGAATCTTTTATTAGAGCACGGCGCACAACATGTATTTTTTGATCTTAATCAGGAAATATTTCAAGAAGGACAGCGGGCCAGATTTTATTATCAGATTGTTGAAGGAACTGTTGAGCTTACCAATTATAACGATTCCGGTAAAGAATTTACCCAGAATATCATTTCAGCAGGACAATGTTTCGGTGAATCGGTGCTGTTTATCGATCAGCCCTATCCTATGTCGGCGGTTGCCAAATCGTACTGCCATATCTTAAAATTGTCAAAGACTGCTTTTTTAGGATTATTATTCCGCCATCCTGAAATCTCGTTAAATATATTCAAATGTTTAGCAGAGCGGTTATATTACAAATCAATCATGCTGTTTACTATTTCATCTCATGATCCAACCCACCAGCTGCAGACCGTCATGGAATATTTCAGGCAATACAATTCATCAAACAGCCGAAATTCTGTTCCAATCCCCCTGTCAAGAAAACAATTGGCAGGCTTGACCGGTTTACGAATCGAAACGGTTATCCGAACCATCAAAAAAATGGAAAGGCAGAATATGTTGAGAATTGAGCAAGGGAAGATCTACTACGCAAAAGAATAATGTTTACAGTCGGTAGCATTGTCCACTCACACTCTTACTGTTTTTAATGCTCCTGTTCCACAAATGTATTTATGCATATATACATATATATTTCTGCTGGACGTACCATCCGGTTCTGATCCAGTTTTAGAAATTGCTGCATTATACTTTGAATATTATCTAACAAACACCGATGCGGCCAGCATTGGCCTATACGTAGATTCATTCTTACTTACATTGGTACTGATTGACAATTCGATGTCCTAGTAATGCAGCAGATAACTGCTATGATCAACAAAAGCCTGTAAGGCGAGAATGAATACTACTTTACATAATTACCTAAGCAAACGAAACCATACCTAACCGGCTTTACGGAGGCTTTATATGATGCAACATATAATCTTTACTGATTTTTATATAAGCCCAAAACACAATTTAAATATTCAATCTACTATAGAACAATAGCAGATGATTCTCTATGATCATGACTAACCATACAATACGCTTCCATGCAATGCCAACTAATTTATTGTAAGTTTTTCTGGCTTACATTTGAGTAGTATTTGCGTTACGTGAATTGGATGCAGTTCTTAAACACATTATTAATTTAAATTAGTCAATACTTAATCTGACAGTTATGATCAATTAGTATTGACTAATCCAACTTCCTTATCCATTATTTAGTTTGAAGCCTATCTTTTAAAACCGCCATATCATCACTCACCTTTTTATCCAGAATCTTCGCATAATGTTGCGTAGTTTTAATATTCCTATGCCCCAGCATTTTACTCACACTTTCAATAGGAACGCCATTGGACAAAGTAACAGTAGTCGCAAACGTATGCCTTGCAATATGAAACGTCAAATCTTTATTGATTCCGCAGACACTCGCAATTTCTTTCAGATACGAATTCATTTTCTGATTGCTGAGAACAGGAAACAGGACATCTGAATTGACGCATTGCGGATGATTCTCATATTTTAAAACCAGCTCCTGAGCCACAGGCAATAACGGAACTCTGGTTATGATATCGGTCTTTTGACGATAGGTAAAAAATGACGGTTCCGCTACCATATTACTTCTTGGGGATAAATGCCTTCGAAATCTTTATAATCATAAGGATGGTCTTCTACCATCATTTCAAGACGTTTAATGTCCGGATCAAGTGACAGCGCCTCTGGAACTGCCCAGCTTTTCATAACCCCGTCCATCTCCATGTGAAAATCGTCATGAAGAAGATGTGAGGCATTGTGCTTCTTAACGACAAATCGAAGTTCTGTGCCTGAGGGTCGTCTCCTAATGGTTCAGGAGTTTTATCTTTCGATTATTTTTTATGGTAATCCGATAATTTCATAAAATCGACTTTTAGGTAATAAAAAATCTTTCTGATGAAACCAGAAAGATGAGTTATGATAAGCGCTTTCTGTATAAATCTTCTGGATTGAGTTATTTTTTCTGCTTTTCTTTCAAATACTTTTCAAGTACTTTACAGTCATTCGATCCTGTAGCGCGGATTGCTCCTGTTACAGCCTGGGAACTGACATTCATCTTTTCTTTGAAATGCTGGATCTCATAATTTTCAGAACCACTTAACTTGTTGCGGTCACGCTGGTCTTTCTTTGATTTGTTGTCTGCCATAATTTTTATATTTTGTCATAAGATGAACAAGTAAGATACCTGCAAGATCTTTTTTATCAATCGCATAGCGGATCAAGAGCCCAATGTAGTACGTCAAAATATATTTTATACAATAAAAGATCTTTAAATGATCAATTTTTAGAAGCCCCGCTGTTTCCATCTTCTTGAGAACCCATATAAAATAACCTTAAGGGACCGGAATAACGCCGTCTTGATTTTTTGACACTAACACTAACAAAAACGCTGTAAAATAAATTTTACAGCGTTTTAACGAATTTTATTTTTCCGACCTGGTGGAGATTTAAGATTTCTACTACCGCATTTTATATCAAAACATAATATGTAAGAATAAAAATAATGGCAGAGCATACGGCAAATAAAGACCATTTAAATCTCTTGACATTAAAATGTTGAAGTATACCTAAGACCAGGCAATCGGATATAAATCCAATTATGAAATATATTAAACTAAAATACAACGCATACGCAAAGATTTCTGATCCGTAACCCTCAGCAATTAACAAAATAATCAGAGGTATTATAAATAAAAGAGTATGGTATATTAAGTTAAATAATATTATCTTTTTCATTTATTTTAAAATTTTACAACAGTTCTTTTTTCAGTAGTTTTAATCCATTCACCTGCCTTATTTTGCTGATAAACATCAACATTCGTGTAGGTTACAGTAGTTTTATTTTCAAATTGTTTGTAATGCATATTCCTATTATACATGTAATTATTGATTGTATCGACTTGATTGCCAGCAACTGTAAATGTTTTAACGCCTTCCCGTAATCTTACTTCTGTTTCAAAGACGGCACTATTTTCTTCAGTACTGCCGCCATGACCTGCAACATATTCAAAAGTAAACATATCTATTTTTCCTCCACCTAGCTTTGTTTGTAACGCATCCGACAAAGTGTTGACGTACTCCAAGTATAAATCTGGCCTTTTAGCAATTTTATCTGGCTCATGCCAGTCACCTAAATGACCTATTCCATTAGCATACATATGATTACCATCTGAAAGCCGGGAATGGGCATAACTATCACCAAAATAATGTAATGCAGTTCCTATTTCTTCGTATGTATTGGCATTGGTCAGCATACTCCTTCCGGTATTTCGAGCATCTACGGATCGTCCGCCATTGAGAGCGTGCATACTTCTTTGGAGTACCGGATCCATCCATGTACTTGGAGAAGACAGTACTTCTCCGCTTCTGCTCATAATATTATCAGGAGCTTCAGTGAAGTAAGCTAATGTGTAAGCATCTCTTCTTCCCAAGATTGTTGCCATCAAATAAACGGTCCAAAAATGTCCATCGGTTTCATATAAGCCATCTGCATCTATATATTTCGTCGGATTATTAAATGCATATCTGTAAGGACTCCAATCACCTGATTTTTCCGCCAGCGGATCCACTACTCCCCACCTTCCGATATCTGGCATATAAAATCTTGCTCCATAGTCGTACATTCCCGATTCTTGTATCTCTTTACCATTATACTTATAACTCTGATATCCTCCCAACGAACTCTTTAACCCTCCAATGTGATTTGATCCGAAAGCATAATAATTATTCGTATCGGTTATCTTCAGTTCACCATTACTATCTTTCTGATAGCTTATCCGCACATTCCCCAGATGATCTCTGTACTGGTAAATATACCGGTTTTCTCTGAAACTGTAAAACCCTTCAGCGGTCGGCACAAAATCAAGGATCCACACAGGTGTTAGGGTTCCAGGTAGCGTGGGAATAACCGGGTCTTTAAAAGCCTCTTTTTCATAGGCAACACTCGTGCGGCACCAAAGGCATTGGGTAACCTCTGAATAGCTATACTGGAAACCGTCCAGATAATCCGTAATATTGTTCGTAATCGTAGGATTTCCTCTGCCCCCGCCACTGTAATAGGTTTTACGAACTTTAGTACCGTCTGCCCTGTATAAATAGTTTAAGCTAAAGCTGGTAAAAGTTCCAAAAGGATTAGCCTGAGTAATTCCATAAGAATTAGGCAGGTTCAAATAATTATAAGCAATGCTGTTAATCCCCTTATCCTTCATATTGATCATACTTCCATTAAGATTGTAGTCAATGATGTTATTACCACCTTCGTAACCGGTACTGTTTAGCTGATTTTCGATAATTTTAGTTAACCGGTTTCCTGTGTATTGATAGTCCAGATTATCTACCAATGTGCTTGTAAGCAATGATACAGGAGTTGCCGTACGTTTAAGATTTGAGATATTACCGTTCAAATCATACGTTAAATACTCATCAAAATTACCGCTGATTCCGGTACTTGGTTCTTTATAAAATGCATTTGTCAGTCTGTTGAGCTTATCGTAGGTATAATCATATCTTTTTAAAAGATTTTCAGAACCATTATTCCAGTCGATCTCCGCAATATTCCCGTTGAATCTGCCGGGAGCAATATTCGCACTTTCCGGATTATTATATTTTATCTCATATCCAAACAGCTTACCGTTAAGATTTACAGGATCATTGATCTTGGTCATCCATCCCCGTATATTATAGTTATAACTGATGTCTTGCAGAGGCGTCAGAGGAGAAGCCCCCCCGACCTTTTTTCCGGAAAGCTGACCAAGTTCGTTATAGGTATTCCTGGCTAAATATTCCACAGGACTGCTATCTACCTGATGGGTATGAGTGAGCAATCTATTTTGGTGGTCATAAGTGAAATTTTCTGTAATCACCCTATCAATATCAGAATCAAGTCTTTTATGAGTAGTAATCTTCTGATAAGTCATACCTGCAAAATCCAACTTGGAGTCTACCTTCGTACGTCCTCCTAAGTGATTAATAATATATTTCCCGATAACTCTTGTTTTTTTATCATAATAAGTATACTCTTTTGTCCAGTTATCATCTTCTATATTTTTAACCAAGCTCATTACCGATAAGCTTTTGGTACTTAATCCATCTGCGGAGGGAGTATCCGTAAGTGTTGCATCTCCAAGAATATTGGAAGGAAAAGGAGGGTTAAAGCTGTATGAGGGGTAGGTATCGTAATAATTGACAGATAATACAGTGTAGTTGTACTGAGGATACGACGAATTGGTTGTATAAAAAACATCGATCCCTGTATTGTTGAAACTTGATGCTGTCCTTATTTCATTATTGGAACCAAATCCCTCTACTACAACCGCCTGTTGGGCTCTGCCCGGTGGGCTGTCTAAAATACCTGTATAAATAGGTCTTGAAAATTGATCGTATTTTGTAAAGAGCCATTTGCCTTGCCCCTCCAACACGGCATCACGGGTCAAAACTAAACGATTCTGATTATCATACACCATATATTCCCAGCCTTTACCCGGAACTTTCTTCTCGACCAGCCTATTTCTGTTATCATATTTATATTGAAAGCACAGGCTATCCAACACAGTATTAGGAAGTAATGTTCCTCCCGTTAAATTTTTAATTTCATCAACTGCTTTAGGGGAGATCACATAAGCTAGCTGATCAAATTGATTGTAAACGTAATAGGTATCTGCGCTCTCAGATAAAGTAATCATCTTTCTTACAAGTACAATCTGACCTTTAGCGTTCTTAAACTCAATGGTTTTGCTACCATCTTCATCAGTAACAATATTTTTATATAATTGCCCTGTTCCGAAAATTCCAGAAAAATTAACTTCAGATACAAAACTCCCATAGTTAAAAGAAGCTGAATATTTTTTTACCTCACCATCTGTATTTGTATCATAATTCAATATAATGGGTTTATCGTTCCACGCTGTTCCAACATTTTTTTGTTGAGAAATTTTGCTTAGCGGAGAGCTGTCGAATTGCTTTTCAGCATAAATTTTCTCGTTTCCGTAAAGATCATTTTGAGTTGCATTACTTAAAGGAGAGGTATAAATTGCGCCATTTTGAGTTGCAGCTTGAGGAACCGGTAAATATTCCAATGCCTGTCTGCCAAATCCATCATATTCAATATAGTTAACAACATCTCTCCCTTTGGGTGAGGCTTTTACACCAACCGTTTGTTTAGGTCTTCCTAAACCATCATAATATTTAACGGTATTAAATTGTTTTGCACCCGTAGTAGTAGAATTAACCGGTTCCAGATATGATCTTATCTGTATATAGTTTTGATTATCGCTAGGTGATGTTTGTCCATATGTTAGTCCCGATAATAATATTGATCCTATCGGTAGTAGTATTTTTTTCATGATTGATTTAGTTATTTATCATATTCTACTGAAAATCCAACCGTAGATGTTGGTTGAGGAGCTCCACTGTTTGCGCTTACAATGACATAGCCATCTGGAGTAATGGTTACTTTCCAATTTCCACTATTGATATACTTTATAGTTGAAGGCCTGCATGCTGCTCCGATATATCCAACTGAAACACCTCCACCAGTATATGACATTCCGGATGGCGGGTTTGCACTATAAGTAAGAATCATTGAAATATGGTTAAGTGCTGTTTGCTGTATAGAGCTATAGTTTACATTTGCATAATAATTTGGGGTAAAATCACAAGATACAAATCCGCATGGTCCACTCGTATTAGCAACTGTTTGACCATTCACATTGATATCATTTTGGGCTTTTTGATCAGCATCAGCCTGATTGATATATGAATAATGCTTCCCTGCAGGTACATAATAGTAGTACTGACCACCAACAGAGGTTGGTGCTGTACATGTGGAACTATTTCTATAAAAATACTGACCTCTGGCTTCGTTAAAATATTTTGTTATTGTATTATTAAGATTATAATTATATTCCTTAATAATGTTATTATCTTTATCCAGCACTTTTTCTAAACGATTGTTCGTGTCATATACATTCAATTCTTTTGTACCGGACGGCTGGATACTGTTCTTAATTCCGATAAGGGGGTCATAAGTAAATGTAGTAACTTGAAAATCTTTTAATTCAGTTTTATTTTTGAAAGTTTCTAAAGCATTGACAAAGGTTGCTTCAGACAAACCATCAATATCAAGATCAGATTTTTTGACAATATCTAAATCTAAATAGGAATTAACATTATTGGGATCTAGATTAAATGACTGCATCACCTGCTGATAAGAGGCACCATAAATTTTTGCTATAGGTAAGCTTTGCTTATAGCCCCAAATTATTGTTTCGTATACGCTTCCATTATGCTTTTTTTCAATCACATTTCCATTAACACCAATCTTAGTGACTTCCTCAGCACCATAATAATTATTTCCATCAAGGCTGGTTTCTTGTTTAACGCCCAAAATGACATTCTGATTTGTGGCAGACGAAGTTGGAAATGTAAACTGATTATATTGAGTCCTACTCTTTACAATACCACCTCCATCAGTTGTTAAAGTGGATTCAGCGACTTCATTTAACCTATTTTGAGCCCGCAACGCATTCCCTATTGTTGTGGTAGACTCATATGCATACTTAAATTCAGTTTTGGTAATATTATTTGCTATCTGTTCCTTTATCTCAGAAACTTTTCTTTCATTATTATAAGTGAATGTCTTTGTTTTTTGTACTGATCCATTATTAAAAAATGATTTTGTGACAATTACCTTGGGATCATAATTGAATGAGTAATATTTTTGTACGCCACCAAATACTCCTATATCTAATGAAGAAGAATTAGCCACATGACGGTAACCTCCCATACTAATCCTGTTTAACTGATTCCACTTAAGCTGATACGTATATTCAGTTGATTCTACAATATTATTATTGTTGTCAAAAATTTCCTGTTTTATTAATTTACCATTTACCCTGCTCATATCGGCTTCAGGAAGTAAAAAAGGTGTTGACGTGACATCCAGCTCATATGTTGCATCCAGATGGTCACAATTCCCAGCCATACATCTTAGTGAATATGAATCGGTTTTATTTGAATTATAGACAAAATCGCCGATATTAATAGTACTGTTATTAACAGTGTCAAATAATGAATATCTGTTAATTATATATCCGTTAGCATTGTTACTACTTCTTTTAGAACTTCTGATAACCTTATATAATATTGTACCTTCAGCAAAATGGTTAGCAGATTTTGTAATATTATTTCTATCATATCCTCCCAAGCCATTCCAGCCTTTCATAATTGTGGCAAATACGGGCAAGGAATCTATATATCCAATACCGTCTGCGTTTTCTCCGTATGAATAATCTGTAAAGGAGCTTGTATTTCCGTCATTTATTTCTACTGTTTTTACTCTTGCTCCTGGCCCTTCTCTCTTTATTCCATAGTAAGTAAAATAATTCGAATCATATTGATACGCGGTATAACCTCCCTGATGTTTTATCTTGTTAATAAGACCTATAGAGAGATCACCAATAACAGGTGTTTTATCATCACTAGTTGTTGCAATCTCATTTCCTGTATAGGTATTTCTTTTATAAAACGATACATAATTATGATCTACGTTATTTAATCCGCTATCATAATAATAGTAGATTCGAGGACGTGTCGTAGGTGCTGTTACACCCGTAGTAGGATTGTTCCTGTAATATCCCCAAATATCGATTTTAAATGATTGTCTGTGAGGTAATGTCTGCGGAGCATTATATTCGAAATCATATTTATCTTTTACCTTATCTTCTGCCACATTCAGGAATAAAATGCCTCTTAAAAAAAGTCTCCTATAAATTGCAAGCTGGGAATCTGATAAAGCCAGACCATTACTGTCATTTGATAAAATATAATTACTATCAAAGGCAACAGTTCCTTTTTTAACATTACCATAAAAAGATGATATAGAACTTAACCTGGGAACATTTGTAAAATTAGGATTATCAAAATTAAGTAAATCCTTCCTCACTTCTGCGTAATTAAATTTAAGAGATGATGTCTCATTACTTATACTTGTGACCACCGGAGTTTCATTGATATGAGCAGAATAGCCATAGACATCAGAATAATACTCCTGATCATATGTATTTATTTGTAGCGAAAGGATTTTTTTCGGTTCATAGTTATAGACTATTTTTTCGCCATATTTGTTTTCTATTTTTGACAAATACCATGATACGGGTACTCTATCATAATAATATTGAGCAGCTGAATCATTTGGATCACAATTCGGAAGATTGCCGAAATTAGGATTAAAGGATGTCAACCCTTTTAGAGGATAGTTCTGGACAGAAAGATTACCATTTATGATATTTTCGGAATCTTGTTTTACTGTTTCAAAACTATCAAAAGTGAAACGCACATTTTGCTCATCAATTAATATAAATTTTTTAAAAAATGAGTAATTATCTACTTCATACTCAATTTTATAATTTTCATTAGAAATTAATTTAATATTTCCATCCAGATCAAAATAAAAATTAAAAGGCTCTTTACCAGGAATAACAGCTGTAAATAAATCACTCTGCTTATCAGTAACTGTTAATTTAGAATAATCATTATAATAAAATTTAGGTGATATAGAGCCTGTATAGCCAGGAGCCGGATTTGGTGTATTAAAAAATTTTTCAACATTAGATTTTACCAAAGGTAAATTGTATAAAAGTCCGACCTGATCTTTTCTTAAGTAATCATAACATAATGGATAAGCAGCTCCACTATCAAAAAAACCATACTTGACGGTTCTGTAAACTTTTATCTTCTTTTCGTCTGCCTGATCGTAAATTTCGCGAGTAATAATACCCTTATAACTTAAGTCCCAGTTTTGTCCAATCTCACCGCTTTCAAAATTAACTTTAACCCCCTTTGAATCGTAATAAGCATTAATATCTAGAGTATAATCTTTTATTCCTAGCTTTTCAATAGGTACACTAATACTGGCACGTCCTTCATTTTCATGAATATTGCTCATTTCCAAGGCACTATTTGTAAAAGGACTGGTTTGTGATTTTGCGTATGCAAAATTTAATACGATGGCCAGCAGTCCTAATTTAAGATATTCTTTCTTCATTATTTCTTTATAAGCTTTGCACTTGCAGATTTATTATCATTAGTTTTTATATTCACCAGATACGCTCCCTGAACCAGAGCCTGCGTATTGATTTTCGTGACTTTATTTTTTGTATTCAAACTCTGAAGCTGTCTCCCGCCCATATCATATAAAACAATATCCGCATCCTTGAAATCAAATCCGATCTCCACATATGCGTTATCTGATACAGGGTTCGGGTAAATCTTAATATCCTGCTTTTCGATCAGCTGATCAATCTGCTTGTCTCCCAGCTTTACAATTTTCCAGTTCTCTTTACCCAACTCCTCTGCGCTGGTTCCTGCTAAAACAATCGAGCCATCCCGGTTCAGTTTAATATCCGAAAGTCTTTCTTCCCTCTTCCTTGATTCACCTTTCACATGCTTCCTCCACTGCTCATTCCCATTCTGGTCCAGGTACAGTATCCAGAAAGTCTCATCCTCATTTTCTATTCTTCCTTCCGCCTGGGTGTAACCTCCCAATAAAATACCTTTAGTTGATGACTGATTGTTATCGGTTGATCGATTGTAAACGACATTCATGCCCATTAAGACGTCACGGTTTTTAAAGTTGTAGGATTTCTGCCAGATTTCTTCACCTCTTTCATCAAGGGAGATCAACCATAAGTCGGTTCCTTCTTCGATACCAACCGTTTTATTTCCGGACCGTTCTGATCTTGATTCTCCACCGATTAAGTATCCTGTAGAAGTTAAAGCCAATGTTCTTAAATGATCATCTCCTTTTCCTCCGAAGTTCTTTTCCCATTCTACCTTGCCTTCTTTGGAAAGTTTGATAATCCAATAATCACCTTCTCCAAAGCTTTGACTTTTCTTTGATCCTCCTGCATTACTTCTTGAGTAAATACCTAGCAAGGCTCCGCCATCTTTCGTTGGAATCATTTTCTCAACTTCATCCAGGTCCTTCCCGCCCAAAACCAGTTGTGATAATTCTTTTCCGTTTTTGTCCATTCTGATAATGAGGACGTCTTTAGATCCGTACCCTTTTTCTGAATCCTGAGTATTTCCTGCAACAAAAAAACCTAAGTCGGTGGTTTGAATTACCGCTCTGGCCTCTTCATCCGAAGTACCGCCTACGGTTTTCTGCCACAGTTCATCTCCAAATTCATTGATCCTAATCAGCCAGATGTCAGAACCTCCTATAGAATCGTCCTTTTTATCCAGCTCTTTCCCCGAATAAGAGGTTCCTGCTGCAAGAAAGCCACCTTCCTGAGTGGCGAGTGTTGCCGATAGAAAATCATGGCCTCGTCCCGAGAAATACTTTTCCCAGACTTCTTCACCTTGCTGGTTGAGTTTGATTAAATGGAAATCATAACCGTTGTTTTGTCTGCTAGCAGCAGATAATTTATCTGACTGAATGGAGCTGCCTGAAATCAGATACTGGCCGTCGATGGTAGTTGTGATCTGGGAAAGAAAATCCTGGGTGGAGGATTTGATGTCTTTCTGCCAGACTACTTCCTGAGCGGAAATGCCCAAGACAGAGCATAAGAGTAATGCTCCTGAGTAGAATTTATTCATTCTTAATGTTTATTCGAGTGTTGATTATTAATTTTTAAACCGTTGCAAAAGTATTCTTTTTATTTCTCCCTTGAAAGATATAATTATCAATTTTACATGAGTAATATCATAATGATATATTTGAACGTTATGCAAATTATTTTAACAAAACTATAGATTATATACAACAAAGCTTGTCGTGAGATAGTAGAATGAAAGAAGACTATGCTGTACTTTTCAAGATACGTAATTTAATTAATGATATCGCTTTTAACTTATAAAATGTATTTTATTTAGTATTACCAGCCAAAACGCCTGTAAACTCAAATGAAAACTTAAACATATTTTCATCTCGGAGATAATAATAATTGTCCTAGGATTTTTCATTCGTCATAAGAACCGTCCTTTCAGAGAGATAAGGTTGACCGCTACATTGGCGTTGCAAAAATCCTGAGCTTATTTTTGGAGGCACATCCTAGTTATTGAGGAGTTGAGGAGTTGCTCACCATCTACTTCGATAATCGGGATTGGCTGTTTACGACCTGTTCTTTCAGGAAATCTAATCATTCATGATCCGTTCCATCCAGACCATAAATTCTGTTCTTTCAATATTCATAGCGGTGATTTTTGATGTTAATAGATTTGAACAGTTGATCAACTTATTAAGGTAAATTGAGTAATGACATAAAATCACTACTTTTTCATAGTACGGATGAAATTTTTATAATTTTGACTGAAAGATAATGTATTATGGTGCAACTGGAGTATGCTGCGCAGTTAATCAGGCTGGTAGAAAAAGACCTTTCGGTCAGAGAAAGACTGTTCAGGGAAAAACAGCTGATCGGTGACTATCATCCCGAAACGGAAAAGATACACCGGGAAAACGCAGAAACGTTGAGAAAAATTATCTGTGATATAGGATTCCCGGGCATATCAAAGTAGGCAGTGAGGCCATTGAGGCGGCTTGGCTGATTGCCCAGCATGCGATTGCAGAGCCCGCATTTATGAAATCATTTTTTGAATTGATGATTTACAATATGGAGGACGTAAATAAAAAGCATTGGGCTTATCTCTTGGATAGGATTCAGTATTTTCAGCGGAAACCTCAGCTATTTGGAACACAGCTCAACGCAGATGACAGCATCTACCCTGTAGTAAATCTGGAAGAGTTGAAGACTTTACGATTGGAATATTTCCTCCCGATGTCTTGTTTCAGTCATAAGTGGTCCGCAAGTTTCTTATCCGAACGATATATGATTGCTCTTGCTGTGGTAATCAGTGGTACTGCTCCTGCGGTAATGATTCTCAAAATAATCAATTCTTGTTCAATATCTGGATTTAAAAACACCGTTGAAAGCAAATGTTTGTAATTGCTAATTGAGAAATTGTATAAAATTTTTCTAAATCTTCTACCAAATCATTCGGCATTCTCCGGTATTGGTACAGGAAGAGAATTCCTGTGTAATATTTTTCTTAATCTTATAGACTGATGTGGATAATCGGGTAATTTTTTCCTGAATTATCTTTTGCTGATCACGAAATTTTTCTGAAACCCATATTTCCATAGAACCGATGTGCCAAGGGGTTTTGTGCATTGACATCTACTTTGGTAAATCCAGTCATCTCTTTCATAAATTTGCACAATATTTTTCCGTAACCTTTTTCCCGAAATCATTGTGAATAAAAGCATTTCCAGAGTATCTTCAACAACAGCAGTAAAACCTACAATCTGGTTCTCTTCATTTTAGACAATTGAATTCATAGTAAAGTTTGATATAATTTTGCAAATCACTTCTGGCCTTCAAGCTTCATTTTCAATGCGAACATGTCATCACCTACTTTCTTATCCAAAATCTTAGCATAGTGCTGTGTTGTTTTGATATTCGTATGCCCCAGCATTTTACTTACACTTTCAATGGGAACACCATTCGACAACGTAACAGTAGTCGCAAATGTATGCCTTGCGATATGGAACGTCAAATCTTTATTGATACCACAAACGCTCGCAATTTCTTTGAGATACGCATTCATGTTCTGATTACTGAGAACAGGAAAAAGGACATTTGAATTCACACATTGCGGATGATTCTCATATTTTAAAACCAGTTCTTGAGCCAACGGCAATAACGGAACCCTTGTTGAGGTGTCGGTCTTTTGACGATGGGTAAAAATCCATTTGTCGCCATCAATCCCAATATTAATGTTCGATTTAGACAATTGCTTGACATCCACGTAAGCCAAGCCGGTATAACAGCTGAAAAGAAAGATATCCCGCACCTGGTTCAATCGATCTGATGCAAATTTCTTTTCATAGATCATCTGGATTTCTTCTTTGGTAAGATAAGGACGTTCCACAGGTTTAATCTTTGCCTTGTAGCCCAGAAAAGGGTCTTTAATAATCCATCCGTGCGCCATACATAATCTGATGATCTTTTTGAAATTCTTGAGATATTTCACAGCGGTATTATTTCCGCATTTTCGTACACTGCGCAGCCAAAAGTCATAATCACTTACAAAACCGTGATCGATTTGCCTGATATCAATATCAGAAACTTTGTATTTCCAAGTGATGAATTCCTGCGTATGCTTTAAAGATGTTTTATAGCGCTCCAATGTTCCTGGGGCAAAATCCTGACCGACCAAGGCTTCAACTTTGTCATTATGCTCCTGGAATATCGGAATAAGCATTCTTTGCTCAATATCAGTTCCAAGCAGTTTAGATTTTAAACTCATTGCTGTCACAATATTCTCCTCTTTCAGCATCTCGTAATGAGTATCGTAAACTTGTTGTTCCAAAGTTTTAAGATAAAGATTCAGCGTTTTGGCTTCTTGCGAATTACCTAATGCCTTGTGTGCTTTAACATCCCATTTCTTTGGGTCTATATACCTTTTAGCCGCAATGTCTGCTGCCTTGCCGTCTATCGTAATTCGTAAGTAGATGGGAGCGGTTCCGTTTGTTCTGATCTTATTCTTTTTGATGAAGAATAACAGGTTGAATGTTTTGTTCATTGTGTGATAACTTTAAATGATTAATAATTTACTTTTTGTTACCACTTTTTGCAAGATGTACAATCGTTAAACTGCCTATTGGTCGGGCTTTCCCTGATTTTCCGTGACCCATTTTTTGTGATTTTTTGAATGGGACACTAAATAGGACATATAAATCGTGACCTATTTTGTTTTTTTTTTGATACTGCGTTAAAACAAAAAACGCTGTAAACATCAATGTTTACAGCGTTTTAGCTTATTTTGGTTTCTAACCTGGCGGAGAGTGAGGGATTCGAACCCCCGGACCTGTTACAGTCAACAGTTTTCAAGACTGCCGCAATCGACCACTCTGCCAACTCTCCCTAAACTCCGATAGTATCGTCGTTTTCAGTGGTGCAAATATAGAATGTTTTTGTGTACTGCCAAAATATTTTCTTCAGAAATTTTAACAGAACGTAATAATCTACTAGAAATCAGATAAATTATTTTTAACGCATCTCAATGCAACATCTATTTTTATCATAAGCTTTTCAATGCTATGAATAAAAAACGCACTTGAAAAAGTGCGTTTAGGTTTATTTAAATAAAATATGTTAATGCAATTCTGCCAAATATTTTTCGGCATCCATGGCCGCCATACATCCGCTTCCTGCTGCTGTAATGGCCTGTCTGTAGATATGATCCTGAACATCACCTGCTGCAAAAACACCCGGAAGATTGGTTCTTGCCGATCCTCTTTCGGTTACAATATATCCGTTTTCATCAAGATCAATCTGTCCTACGAAAATGTCTGTATTGGGTTTGTGACCGATTGCGATGAAAATCCCGTCAACATCAATTTTGGAAGTTTCCTGAGTCTGATTATTGATTACTACTGCTCTTTCCACAAGATTATTTTCACCTTCAATCGCGATCAGCTCATGATGGAATTTCACTTCTATATTAGGTGTACTGTGTACTCTGTGAATCATTGCTTTGGATGCTCTGAAAACATCTTTTCTCACCAGCATGGTCACTTTTTTGCACAACTTGGCAAGATAAGTAGCTTCTTCCGCTGCGGTATCTCCCGCCCCCACCACTACTACATCTTTTCCTTTATAGAAAAATCCGTCGCAGGTTGCACATGCGGAAACGCCTCCACCGGCGTACTTTTTTTCATCTTCCAGCCCAAGATATTTTGCTGTTGCCCCGGTTGAAATAATTACTGTTCTGGCAAAAATTTCTTTATTGCCTGCATATAGTTTGTGAACTCCGCCAACTTCTTTAGAAAATTCAACTTTTGTGATCATTTCATAATGCACTTTTGTGTCGAATCTTTCTGCCTGCTTTTGCAAATCCATCATCATTTCAGGACCTGTAATTCCCGCCGGATATCCCGGAAAGTTATCAACCTCCGTAGTTGTGGTTAATTGTCCGCCCGGCTCCAGCCCTGTATACAGCTCAGGTTTCAAATCTGCTCTTGCCGCATAAATTGCTGCTGTAAAGCCTGAAGGTCCGGATCCAACGATCACACAATCTAAAATGTTTTGCTCCATAATTTGCTTTTCAAAAGATTTTAAAATTTACGTCCGCTAAGTTCGTAATTTTTAATATGTATTTAAAGTTATTTTAATGATACTTGTCAATATCTAATATGTTGAATTTCGATATTAGTTAATAGATGTTGGTTGTCAGTTGATGGTAAATTAGGTCAAGCAACCAACAACAAATAACAATCGACCAATCACAATTTCATCTTAATCTTATCGACATTTATGATTTTGTAAACCAGCTCTTTAATCAGTTCTGCTCCGCTCATATTGACCGCTCCCAAGCCTTTTCCTTTCATATCGAATTCCCTTAAAATAGAAATCACCCGCGTTGCATGTTTTAAAGGATATAATCTTGCTGATTCTGCGTAATCTTTAATGAAATAAGGATTGACACCCATCTGTGCGGCAATAACCTGTGGCGGCTGTCCGGCCATTGTATTGTAAATAATCACGTTGGAAAAGTAATTGTACAAACTGGCCAGCATCATCACGAAAGGATTATTTTTAGGATTCTTCCCCATGAAATGGGCTATTTTAAAAGCTGCATTGGCATTTTTTGTACCTAAAGCCTTCTGCAGTTCAAAAACATTGTATTCTTTGCTGATCCCGATATGATCTTCCACTATTTTTCCGTCAAGCGCTTCACCAGGCTTAAGGATAATTTTTAATTTGTTCAGTTCATTGGCAATCCTGGAGAGGTCGTTTCCAAGATATTCTGCAAGGAGATGAGAGATATTGGGTGCGGTTTTAATACTTAATCTGGTACATTCATCAGAAATCCATTTCGGAAGATTGTTTTCTTTTACAGATTCGCTAAGGATTAATGCATTGGCCTTGTCTAATGCTTTTGTGGCTTTTTTACGGCTGTCCAGTTTTTTATGTTTATGCGCAAAAACCAGTACGGTAGAAGGAACAGGATTGGTTACGTAAGCTTCCAGGATTCTGTTTTCTTCTTCATTGAATTTTAAATCCTGTGCTTCTTTCACAATAATCACCTGTTTGTCGCCCATCATCGGAAATTGTCTTGCCAGGGAAAGAATTTCCTGGTAAGTGGTATCTTTTCCGTAGACAACGGTCTGGTTGAATGCTTTTTCATCTTCCTCCAGAAAGTCGTGCTCAAGTGCTTTTACTGCAAGATCTATAAAGTAAGGCTCTTCTCCATGGAAAAAATAAATCGGTAAAACTTCTTTATTTTTAATATTTTTGAGGATTAAATCTAATTCTTTCATCTTATAAATGGAACTTCCAAAACTGAATTTTCAGGAAACTTTTGATTTTAAATTCAAGAAAGACAAAGATAAGTTTTTTATTTATGATCTGGTTCGTAAAACTTACCTTTTGCTCACTCCTGAAGAATGGGTGCGCCAACACTGGATCCATTATTATCTTACGGTAAAGTCCTACTCTGTTTCTGCTTTAATTACGGAAAAAAAGATCGTTTTAAATGGTTTAACAAAAAGAATTGACCTACTAATTACTGAAAAGACAGAGCCTAAAATTTTAATTGAATGCAAAGCTCCGCAAATTAAATTAACCGAAAAAACATTTGAGCAGACGGCAAGATATAACTCGATTGTTGGAGCACAAGAAATTGTTTTAACGAATGGTTTACAGCATATTCATGCTAGATTTGAAAATGGAAATTACATTTTTTACAAAACTTAAATATAACCTATCTAGAGATGAAAAATGCACTTATTATCTTACTACAAACAGTCTCTATTCTCACCTTTTCACAGTCAAAAGTTTTTGTAAATAATAATCTAAATAGTGTAGAAGATCCTTCAAAAAGACAAAAAATTATTGAAAATTTAAGTCAATTCATTTTAGATAAAAATGTTGCGAATGAGAATCTGAAAATTGTAAATCCAAAAAACAAATTAGAAACCTGGCTCTTTTTAGATGAACTGAGAAATCAGCAGAACAGTAAAATATTTACCACAAAATTTACTTTGATGTATGAAATTATATCAACTGAAGCGGTTGACAAAAATAGTTATACAATTCATCTGAACTGCTATTTTGAAGATGGGAAAATAAAACAGCCAGTTGCAAAAATTCAAATATTGTTACAGGAAATTAATGACGAATTTTTACTATCCTCAACATTTCCCGGCAATATAAGCAACTGGAAATCAAAGACATTAGAAAACTATACATTTTACTCCGAAAAAAATATCGACGAAAAAAAATTAAAAGATTTCATTACAAAAAACAACCGGATAAGTTTAAATTTAAATGAGAAAAAACGTCCTACAAAAGTAATTTTGACAGATGGATTTGTAAATGCTTATAAAATATTGGGAATTAACTACATAACAGGGGAATCCAACACTGAAAATATGTTCTTTGGCGTTGACTTTACCACTGATAACAGTAACAGTATCTTAATTGTAGCCACACAGGACGGTAAAATTGACAGTTTCTCTTTCGGCAGCCTCTTTAAAGCAAGAATTACTAAAAAGTATCCACGAGAAAATTTGTATTTACCCGCTTTGGAAGGATACTCTTATATTAATGACGGACATCCTTTTTATAAATGGGAACAAATATGGATTGATTTTAAAAATACTTATTCAGCAACTCAGAAAACAGATTGGCTGTCGCTATATGGTAACAAAGAAAACTTTAGTCTTGCTTCTACCCCACTTTATTTAGAAAATCTTCTAAACGGAATTATTATCAGAAAAGTTGAAAAAGAAAAAGGTTTCAGTAAAGTTTTAGAACTTTTAAATTGCGGCAGATTTAATATTGAAAATCAGGAAAATTATTTTAAAACTCTGGAAAGAATATCAGGAATCACAAAATCAAACTTCAACGAAAAAATTGATGAGTTGATCAGCATAGAAAATAAGAAAAATGAGTAGAAATGATTTTAGCCTAAAATTTGATTAAATTAATCAATACCAATAAACTCCACATGAAACATTTAATACTATCAACACTTCTGTTAACTTCGACATCAATCTTCAGTCAAAACCTTAAAACGGTTTCTTACCAAGACGGTTCGCAAAAACTAAACGGTTTAGTCACCTCAAATGCCGGAAAAAAACTTCCCGGAGTTTTAATCTTACCGGCATGGAAAGGTATTGATGATGAAGCAAAAAATGCCGCTGCAGATTTGGAAAAACAAGGGTATATTGCTTTTGTCGCAGATATTTATGGTGAAGGAAATATTCCGGCAGATAATGAGTCGGCAGCAAAAACATCGGGATATTATAAGAAAAATTATGAAGCTTACCAGAAAAGGATTTTACTGGCACTGGAACAACTAAAGAAAAATGGAGCTGTTCCGGAAAAAATAGCGGTAATCGGATATTGCTTCGGGGGCACGGGTGCTCTGGAATCTGCAAGAGGAAGTTTTCCTGTGGCAGGTGTAGTTTCGATCCATGGAAGCATCGGGAAAGATCAGACAAGAAAAAACGGACCGATTTCCACAAAAATACTGGTTGAAAATCCTGCAGATGACAAAAGTGTAACGCCGGAAGATTATAACAATCTTATCAAGGAAATGAATGAAGGAAATGCGGACTGGCAGATCATTACTTATGCACATTCAAAACACACATTTACCGATCCGAAGTCTCCGGATTACAATCCTGTAATGGCTAAAAGAGCATGGAACCATACGCTGATGTTCCTGAAAGAGATCCTGAAATAACAATGTAAAAATATAACAGTGTAACAATAACTAAATAAGTAATTGTTACACTGTTAAGTTTTAAAATTAATTTTTCTGCTCAAGCTCCACATTATATTCTTTTGGGGAATACTTGGTAAGAGAACCTGTAGCAGCATCAATTCCTACACCAATAGCGCCCCCTAAAAGGATATTGACCAACGATACCGGATTAAAGGTTTTGGTGAGCTTTACTTCTTTATTATTGAATCCTTCTTTTTCAAAGATTACCATTTGTTTGCTCAAGGATCTAGGAATCTCAGCAGTACATGGAGTTGTACATTTTTCAATTCCTTTGTGAAATACTTTGGCACCTTCCGGAGTCGAATTAAAAGTGATCCTATCTTTTGTTCCTGTAAGGATACTTGCACATGAAGTTGCAGAAAGGGCGATTCCCGCCAAAAGGGCTACTGACAGTTTGTTTTTCATAGTTAGTTTTATCTCTCGTAAAAATTTGCGCGAACTTACGAATAATCTTCCGTCAGTCAAAAGAAAACTATATATTGAGGTCAGTTTGGGATCATTATAAATTATATTTTGATTGTTACACTGTTACATTATTAAATTGATACATTATGCAATTTAATCTACTCCTTCATCTTCCCGATGTACCGATTCCATAGAAAATGCAGGAAGGCAGATCGAGATATATTCGCACTCCTGTTCAAAAGGATTGCTGTAGCGGATTCTGGCGCCTTTTTCGATCCTAATGCTCTGACCTTTTTCCAGAACTACTGTTTCACCGTCGATCTCGAATTTTTTTTTTCCTGAAATAATCAGCGTAAATTCATCAAAATCAGGAGTCTGGTGCGGCTCGCTCCATCCCGGTGGCGCAATCATATGCGCAATGGAAAGGTCTGAATCTCCTGTGGAATTTCCCCAGTGTTCTTCTATCAGTTTTCCATCGGTAGTCGGAACTACGAATGGCGTCTGCTGGATTTTAAATTTTTTCATATTTTTCTTTTTTAATTTGGTATAAAATATTAATTCTTGAAGGTTCTCCGAAATAAGCAATTTCCTGTTCACCCTTATTTTCTGCGCCCAATCTTTCCATAGCTGTTCTGGAACGGATATTATCTTTTCCCACATGAAAATACACCGTATCGACAAACTGAAAGATATAGTCGAGCATTAATTTTTTGATTTGAGGGTTAATTCCTTTTCCCCAGGACGTTGTTCCGTAAAAGGTATATCCAATGAAAATACTGTTATCTTCTTTGTTATAATCGTAAAAACGGGTACTTCCCAGCATTTCCCCGGAAGATTTTTCAATGATTTTAAAGGCACCGCCACTTTCCATAGCTCCTTCAAAGAAAGTACTGAATACTTCTCTCTGATACCGGTCTTTGTTCGGATGCTGGCTCCAGACTTCCGGGTCGGAGGCGACGTGATATAAAGACTCAAAATCCCCTTGCTGTAAGGGGATTAACTGATATTGTTCATTTTCTAATATAGGTTGAATAGAAAACTTCATCGTCTATTTTTATTATGCTTAACTGCAATTAACTTTTTGTTTTCGCAGCGTCGGCCTCGATTTTCTTAATTTCTCTAAGTTTATCGGCAATTTTATTTACGGCATCCGGTTTGGAAGGTTTTACCGGAACTTCTGCCTGCAGATCGTCCCATTTTAATACAAGATTAGCTGCATTTTCATCGGTAGGATTCAGCGTTATTTCAAACCACTCCTGCTTATCGGCAAGTTTGTTTACCGGAACGGTAACATCCACCACATCCTGTTTAGGATCATAGGTATAAGCACCCCACTGCTGGAAATCTTTGTTTAAGATTACTTTCCATTCTTTTTCTGTAGGAACGATGAATAAACCGTAAGTTCCTGCCTGAACAATTTTACCTCCGAAGTTTACCGACTGTCCGAAAGTAATTTTTGTAGAGGAGTTGGCTCCCGCTCTCCAAACCTGTCCGTAAGGCACAAGCTCTCCGAAGATTTTACGTCCTTTTACGCCGGGTCTTCCGTAATCGATCGTAATTTTAGACATTGAGAACTGCTGCTCTACTTTCTGACGCGGGCTTGCCGCCGGTACCGAATAATCCTGTGCAAAACTGAAAGCCGAAGCTGATATACAAATGGCAAATAGTAATTTTTTCACTTTTAAAATTTTGTTTAAAAATACAAAATCGGGATCAGAAAAGTATTTGTTCGGGATGCTAAAATTTTGTTAAAGATTGCATTATATCCATAAAAAAACCTCACAGGTTTTAAAACCTGTGAGGTTTGATTTATATCAATCATTAATAATCTTAAACTACATCGTCTCCATTTTGAAGCTCATGCTTTCGATTACTTTCAGTATGGCTTCTACCGTATCCATTGATGTTAAACAAGGCACTCCGTTTTCCACACTCATTCTTCTGATCTGGAAGCCGTCTCTTTCCGACTGTTTTCCTTTCGTCATGGTGTTAACTACATACTGAACTTTTCCTTTCTGGATAAGATCAATAAGATTAACACTTTCCTCTCCTATTTTGTATCCTATTTTGCAAGGAATTCCTTTTTCTTCGAAGAATTTTGCTGTTCCTTCCGTTGCCCAGATTCTAAAGCCAACTTCATGGAATCTTGCCGCCAGATCAGCTGCTTCCTGCTTGTGCTTATCTGCTACCGTGAACAGGATTGAACCGTGCATCGGAACTTTTCTTCCGGCAGCAACCAATCCTTTATAAAGCGCCTTTTCAAGGGTGGTATCTTTACCCATAACCTCTCCTGTAGACTTCATTTCAGGGCCTAAAGAGATATCTACTTTGGTTAATTTTGAGAAAGAGAAAACCGGAACTTTTACAAAAACACCTTCTTTATTCGGAACCAGTCCGCTTTCGTATCCTAAATCTTTTAATTTCTGGCCTAAAATTGCTTTTGTAGCAAGGTTTGCCATTGGAACTTCTGTGATCTTAGATAAGAAAGGAACCGTTCTCGATGATCTTGGATTCACCTCTATCACATAAACATTTCCTTCAAAAAGGACGTACTGGATGTTCATTAATCCGATGACGTTTAGTCCTTTTGCTAATCTTTTGGTGTAATCAACCAAAGTATCGATTTCGCTTTGTGAAATATTCTGTGGAGGATACACTGCAATCGAGTCTCCGGAGTGCACTCCTGCTCTTTCGATGTGCTCCATGATTCCAGGAATGATTACTGTTTCACCATCGCAAATCGCATCGATTTCCACTTCTTTTCCAACCATGTATTTGTCGACCAAAACAGGATGTTCAGGGCTTGCTTCCACTGCATTTTCCATGTAGTGTGCCAGTTCTGTTTCTGTGTAAACAATTTCCATTGCTCTACCTCCCAAAACGTAGCTCGGACGAACCAACACCGGATAGCCGATCTCGTTGGCAATTTTTATTGCTTCTTCTTTTGAAACGGAAGTTTTCCCTAAAGGTTGCGGAATCTTCATTTCCTGAAGTGCTTTTTCAAACTTGTCTCTGTTTTCCGCTCTGTCTAAGTCTTCCAAAGAAGTTCCTAAAATCTGTACTCCGTGAGATGCTAATTTATCCGCTAAGTTGATGGCCGTCTGACCGCCAAACTGTACCACAACACCTTTTGGTTTTTCAAGCTCTATGATGTTCATCACATCTTCCTCTGTTAAAGGTTCGAAGTATAATTTATCTGAAATGGAGAAGTCTGTAGAAACTGTTTCAGGATTATTGTTGATGATGATCGCTTCGTAACCCATTTCTTTGATTGCCCAAACCGAGTGTACTGTTGCATAATCAAACTCAACCCCCTGACCGATTCTGATAGGTCCTGAACCAAGAACGATGATCTTTTCTTTGTCTGAAACCACAGATTCGTTTTCTTCTTCGTACGTTCCGTAGAAATATGGGGTTTCAGATTCGAATTCTGCAGCGCAGGTGTCTACCATTTTGTATACCGGCATCACTCCGTTTTCTTTTCTGAAATTGAAAACTTCACGCTCCGCCACGTCCCAAAGAACTGAAATATTTACATCTGCAAAGCCCAGCTTTTTAGCTTCCAATAAAATTTCTTTGTTGAATTTATTTTCCGCGATTGTTTTTTCGAAGTCAATCAGCTTTTTGATTTTCCAGATGAAGAATTTGTCAATTTTGCTCCATTCTACAATCTGTTCCCAGTCGTACCCTCTTCTTAGAGCATCTCCGATGATGAATAATCTCTCATCGTCACAAACTCTGATTCTTCTTTCAATTTCTTCTGCGGTAAGTGCTGCAGCCTGTTTTGTTTTTAAACCGATATGTCTGATTCCTGTTTCCAGAGAACGGATGGCTTTCTGTAGAGACTCTTCGAAATTTCTTCCGATGGCCATTACTTCACCTGTTGCTTTCATCTGTGTTGAAAGCCTTCTGTCTGCCGTTTCGAATTTATCAAAAGGGAATCTCGGGAACTTTGTTACCACATAATCCAACGCTGGCTCGAAACAAGCATATGTTTTTCCTGTAACCGGATTCATGATTTCGTCAAGCGTTAGTCCAACCGCGATTTTTGCCGCGATTTTTGCAATCGGATAACCCGTTGCTTTTGAGGCTAAAGCTGATGAACGGGAAACTCTCGGGTTTACCTCGATAATATAATAATTGAATGAATGCGGATCTAACGCCAACTGCACGTTACATCCTCCTTCGATTCCTAATGCTCTGATGATTTTTAACGAAGCGTTTCTCAGCAACTGATACTCTCTGTCTGAAAGCGTCTGGGAAGGCGCCACTACAATGGAATCTCCCGTATGAACACCAACCGGATCGATGTTTTCCATGTTACAAACCACAATCGCATTGTCGTTGGCATCACGCATCACTTCGTATTCTATTTCCTTGAAACCAGCAATTGATCTTTCGATTAGACACTGTGTTACAGGGCTGTGTTTTAATCCTAATTCTGCAATTTCTTTTAATTCTGCCTCGTTGGAAGCGATACCTCCTCCTGTTCCACCCATGGTGAAGGCAGGACGAACAATTACCGGGTATCCGATCTGATCAGCAAATTTTAAGGCTCCTTCTACCGTGTTTACGATATCAGATTCTGGAACCGGCTCATTCAGTTCTCTCATCAGCTCACGGAACAGATCTCTGTCTTCCGCTCTGTTAATGGCTGAAAGTTTAGTTCCCAACACCTCAACTTTACATTCTTCCAAAATTCCTGACTTTTCCAATTCTACCGCCATATTCAATCCGGTTTGTCCGCCAAGCGTTGGTAAAAGCGCATCGGGACGTTCTTTTCTGATGATATGACTTACAAACTGAAGCGAAATCGGTTCAATATAAACCTTATCTGCGATTTCGACATCGGTCATAATGGTTGCAGGATTCGAGTTGATCAAAATAACCTTATAGCCTTCTTCTTTTAAAGATAAGCAAGCCTGCGTTCCTGCGTAATCGAATTCCGCCGCCTGACCGATAATGATGGGACCTGAACCGATTACTAAAATTGTTTTTATGTCTGTACGTTTTGCCATTTTTCTTTTTATATTGAGTTGCCAGAAGTTAGACTTTTAGCAATGTTTATTTAGATTTAATTTTTACACATTGTCATTCTCAGGAATCTGTTTTAATTATTGAGATTCTTCATTCCGCTTTCGCTTCATTCAGAATGACAAACTAAATATTTTATTTATTCTTAAAATCTTCCATTAACTGGATGAATTCATCAAACAAATAGTTTGCATCTTCCGGACCCGGGCTCGCTTCCGGGTGATATTGAACGGAGAAGCATGGGTGAATTTTGTGTTTCAAACCTTCGTTTGTTCTGTCGTTCAGGGCGACGTGTGTTTCTATTAAATCTGTGTTTTTCAAACTTTCCTGATCTACGGCGTAACCGTGATTTTGGGAAGTAATTGCTACTTTATTTTTTTCTAAATCCAACACCGGATGGTTTCCTCCTCGGTGTCCGAATTTTAATTTGAATGTTTTTGCGCCGCAAGCCAGACCAATCAATTGATGTCCCAGACAGATACCGAAAATCGGAACTTTTCCTAAAATTCCTCTGATCATTTCTAAAGCCTGTTGGTTATCTTCAGGATCACCGGGACCGTTGGATAACATGACTCCGTCCGGATTCATCAGTAAGATTTCTTCTGCGGTTACATCCTGGGAAACTACCGTAATATCGCAGTTTCTTTGAGATAACTCCCTGATAATTCCCAGTTTGGAACCAAAATCTACCAATACTACTTTTAAACCTCTTCCCGGATTTGCGTAAGGCGTTTTTGTGGAAACCTGCTCTACCTGATTGGTTGGAAAGCTGGTTGATTTTAATTCTGAAACTACCGTGCTTTCATCAGCATCAGCGTTTACGATTTTTCCTTTCACGACTCCGTGGTTACGAAGGATTCTTGTCAGTCTTCTGGTATCGATTCCTGAAATTCCTGAAAGGCTTTTCTTTTTAAATAATTCATCTAAAGTAATCTGTGTACGAAAGTTTGAAGGCAAATCACAAAGTTCTTTTACAATAAGACCTTTGATAGCGGGTTCAATACTTTCGTAATCATCTCTATTAATTCCATAGTTTCCGATAAGCGGATAGGTCATACACACAATCTGACCGCAATAAGACGGGTCAGAGATCAGTTCCTGATACCCTGTCATTCCGGTATTGAAAACTACTTCACCTGCAGTTTCCAATTCTGCTCCGAAACCTTCTCCATGAAACACTTCACCGGACTCCAGTATTAATTTTTTCTTCATTTTAAACTTTTATCTCTTATTATTTTATTTCTATTCTATTTAAACCACCCGTCAAAATTCATTCTGAATTTCGCCACTCCTCTAAAGGAATTTTTGATGTTATTTACAGATCGCCCTTTCAGGGCTTTAATATCTTTTCTTTTCCATAGGTTTTACCCATGCCTATTATCGGGTCGCCCTTTCAGGCCTTGCCAACTTTTTCTTTTTTATTGGTCTTATTTAAAAGTATATCCTTGATTTTCCAGAGCTTCTTTTAAAATGGCCATTCTGGCGAAGACACCGTTCTGCATTTGCCTGAAAATCCTTGAACGTTCACATTCTACGAGGTCTGTGTCAATTTCCACACCTCTGTTGATTGGTGCCGGGTGCATGATGATGGCCTCTTTTTTCATGGCTTTTTCTCTTTCTTTTGTCAATCCGTACTTTCTGTGATATTCTGAAGCGGAGAAACTCATTTTTGAGTCGTGTCTTTCGTGCTGGATTCTCAATAACATCAATACGTCTACATCGTGAATCATTTCATCAACGCTTAAATAGGTTCCATTGATCAGCGCTCCTTCATCAAACCACTGTTCCGGACCTGAAAAGTATACTTTAGCGCCAAGCCTTCTCAATGCTTCCGCATTGGAATTGGCCACTCTGCTGTGTTTAACGTCACCTACGATTCCTACTTTCAGGCCTTCAAATTTTCCAAATTCCTGGTAGATGGTCATTAAATCGAGCATACATTGGGAAGGATGGTTACCTGTTCCATCACCCCCATTGATTACCGGAATTTTTATATTCTTTAATTCATCAAAATATCTGTCTTTTTTATCTCTGATAACAACCAGATTGACACCTAAGCTCTCAATGGTCTTTACCGTATCATACAGGCTTTCTCCTTTGTTTACGGATGAGTTGGAAGCATCGAAAGGAACTACCTGCAAACCTAATTTTCTTTCTGCAATATCAAAGCTTGTCTTGGTTCTGGTACTGTCTTCAAAGAAAAGATTCGAGCAAAAAACTTCTCCTTCTATTTTAGCCGTTTTTCCATTGGCAAAAGCTAAAGCTTCTGTTACTATCCTGTTGATTCTCTCGGTGCTTAGTTCTGTAATCGTAAACATAATATTTCAATTTTTCACAAAAAAAAAGCGAAGAAACATCTTCGCTTAAAATAAATAAATATTGTAAAGGGCGCTGTCGCCCGGTAATTCTAATGATATAAATACTGTGTTATTCATTAGGTGCAAAGATACAACAATTTTACAAACCGGCAAAAGAAAATTTTAAAATCTTAAAATACCACGATTTCTAAAATGTTTTTAATTTATAAATACTATTTTTGTTACCATACAACGTTTATAAGATATGGACTTAAAAGACAAAATGATTCTCAGCATTATTCAGGAAGACTCGACATATTCCGTAAAAGAAATTTCGGAAAAAATCGGTCTTACTTTTACCCCAACCTATGAACGCATCAAGCAGCTGGAGAAAAACGGTATCATTGAGAAATATGTAGGGCTCCTGAACCGTGAAAAATTAGGACTGAACATTGTCGTGTATTGTAATGTTCGTCTTAAGGAACAATCCAAAAAAGTATTGGAAACTTTTGAGAAAAACATCATGCAGCATGATGAAGTTCAGGAAATCACAAGTCTTTCTGGCGAATACGATTATATGCTGAAAATTATTGCTAAAGATATTAATTCTTATAATGATTTTACCGTTAATGTTATTTCCAACATTCCCAATATCGGGCAATATCACAGTTCTATCGTGCTTCACGAGGTGAAGAAGTCTACTAAGTTTAAGATTGATCTGGATAAATGAAGTTTTGCATTTGGATAATTGTAATTCTTACTTTGATTACATCTTGTCATGACGATAAATGGTCAAGTAAAGCCGAAAACAGATTTCTTCTTGTAAAGAAAATTGACACTACACAATATAAAACTATTGAAGAACTAAATTCGAGTAGAAAAGTCAATAAAATAATCATCTCTGATAGTATAAATGATCATAATTATTTTCATTTTTATTCTCCACTATTCTATGACAATAAATGTGTATATATTGAAAAAAAATATCCTTCCGACAAAGACAAAAGTATAATCTTAAAATTAGATCTTGACGGAAACATAATTGATTCGATAATAATAAATAAATACTCTACAATAATTAATAATTTCATTATTGAAAAAGACTCTTATATAAGTTGGTTTGTAGATAATAACAAAGAAATCAAACCCCTTGAGCATACTGATTATTTTTCTAAATCGGACACTACAAAATTAAAGACATTAGTCAAATCACTTAAAAATCATAAAACTGTATTTTATTCGAAAGTGAAATATTCCTCCAATAGCAATATTGATACTTGCAATTTTATTATTTCTTTCAAAAACAATAAGCTCCAAAAATATAATTATTCTAACAATATTGATTCTCAATCTTCATTGGGAATCACAGGTGATATATCGTTCGATTTTTCTAAAAAATACAAACAACTACCCTTAGAGCACACAAAAGATTTTTATAAAGTAGATAACTTTTTTGCAAATTTTCATAAAACCTTTATTCCTGGAAACAAACCCGACTTTAATTTACATTTAAACGGCGGAGGAATGGACCCTTGTAACCTTTTTTACGGCACTTGTTTTATTACACTTCAGTCAGGAATAAAACTAAAAAAAATGAATCAGTCTATCTGTGATTACAAGAAGCCTGAAGATTTCTGCGACTACAGAAGTTATAGTGATAAATCGCTAAATTTTATTATGATAAATGATATGGACCAGCATCTAAATTCAGTTTTATATATACTGAAAAATTAAAAAATATCTTTATACACGCTATCCTAATAATTTATTCTTCAGCTTATTAAACTGATATTCTATTTTATCGAGACAAAGGTTTCCAATGCTTCCCTGATGCGTATGATTTAAATTTCCAATTTCAAAATCGAACTGATTATTTTCAATTTCCTGCCCTACTTTTATATAGGCATCCCGAAATGAACTTCCGCTTTTTACTTCTTCATTAATTTTTTCCACGCTGAAAAGATATTTATACTTTTCATCCTCCAAAATCCCGTCTTTTACCTGAATATTCGGTAAGGTGTAACTTAAAATTTCAAGACATTCCTTTAATGAATCAATGGCCGGAAAAAGAATTTCTTTCGTCAGCTGCATATCTCTATGATAGCCCGAAGGAAGATTATTCGTCAGCAAAATAAATTCATTCGGCAATGACTGAATTCTGTTGCAACGCGCACGAACAAGCTCAAAAATGTCCGGATTTTTTTTGTGCGGCATGATGCTGCTTCCTGTGGTAAATTCTTTGGGAAAGCTTATAAAATCAAAGTTCTGGCTCAAATACAGACAAACATCATAAGAAAATTTGCCAAGCGTTCCCGCCAAAGTCGCCATTGCCATCGACAACATTTTTTCTGATTTTCCACGCGTCATTTGTGAATACACAGAATTATAATTCATGGAATGAAAGCCTAAATTATAGGTTGTACTCTCACGATCGATCGGGAAAGAAGAACCGTATCCTGCCGCAGAACCTAACGGATTTTTATTGATGATATTTTTAACTGAAAACAGCATTTCAATATCATCCAGCAAGGCTTCCGCATAAGCTCCGAACCACAATCCGAATGATGATGGCATCGCAATCTGCAAATGGGTATATCCCGGAAGCAAAACATTTTTATGCTGTTCCGCCAGCTTGATTAATATCTGAAAGAATTCGTCCGTTAATGCTGTAATCTCACGGATTTCATCCAGTAAATATAATTTAATATCCAGTAAAACCTGGTCGTTTCTTGACCGTGCGGTATGGATTTTCTTTCCTGTATCGCCTAACTTTTCAATTAAAATTGATTCGATTTGGGAATGAATATCTTCTGCGGTTTTATCAATTTCGAAGATTCCGTTTTCGATATCTTCCAGAATTTCTGCTAAAACAGATAACATTTTCTCAGATTCTTCATCGGAAATAATTCCAACCTCTGCCAACATTTTACAGTGTGCGATGGAACCTCTGACATCGTATTTCGCCAAACGCTCATCAAAGTCAAGGTCTTTCCCGACTGTAAATTTGTTAACTAATATATTGGTGGCGTTATCGTCTTTTTGCCATATTTTTTTCATAAAAACTTTTTTTGTTGGAAGATGGAAGCCAGGTGCTGGAAATTCACTACTAAATGCTTTATCTTCCTTTTATTTATTATTTCTATTATTTATTTGATTTTGTCCTTCCGACGAAGGAGGAACCTCTTTTAAAACGCTAGAGATTCTTCAATCCATTTCATTCTTTTCAGAATGACATAACTGAATATTTTTATTTTATATTTTCTTTTGTCTTGAAACAAAAGAAACAAAAGTTCAAGACTGGAAACTCCGGCTAAAATTTTAAATTATTACCTAAAATTTCCAAAACTCGGGCGGAAATAATAGTTTGAAATAAAAAGATTATTTTTTGCCGCCACTCAAACAGTGGAAATTTTTTAACGGTAATAATTTAAAATTTCTTAACGCCTCCGCTTCCTAAGTCTCTGTTTGCAGACTTCATAAACTTCCATCATCCCCCCTTCCGACTTCCAGCCTATAAAACCTTCTCCAAAATACTGATGTAAATCTCAATTCCCTCCGCAATTTCTTCGATGAAAATAAATTCATCTGCGGTGTGAGAGCGCCTGCTGTCTCCGGGTCCCAGCTTTACAGAAGTACAGGGAATAATCGCCTGATCTGATGAAGTCGGTGAACCGTAGGTTGTCCTTCCAATCTCAAGACCTGCCTGTACAAAAGGATGATCCATCTCAATTTTTGAAGAATTCAACCTGAAAGATCTTGCCGTTAAGGTTGATTTCATCTGCGACTGAATGATTTCAAATACTTCTTTATTCGAATATTCATCGGTAACTCTTACATCTAAAGTAAAAGCACATGATTCCGGAACCACGTTATGCTGAACGCCAGCGTGAATTCCCGACAATGTTACTTTAATTTCACCCAAATAATCTGAAACTTTTGGGAATTTAAAATTCAAAATGTTCCGGAGGTCTTCCATACATTTTACAATCGAGTTATCATCATTCGGATGAGCGGCGTGAGAAGGAGTTCCTTTCATTTCTCCGTCAATGACCAACAGCCCTTTTTCCGCGATTGCCAGATTCATCTGCGTGGGTTCTCCTACAATGGCAAGCTCCACATTCGGAAGCTGCGAAAATAAGGCTTCAATCCCGTCATACCCGGAAATCTCCTCCTCTGCCGTCAAAGCAATAACAAGATTATATTTTAAATTTTCCTGATCAAAAAAATGCAAAAAAACCTGCACCATCGAAACCAGTGAAGCTCCAGCGTCGTTGCTCCCCAACCCGTATAATTTTCCGCCTTTTTCAATGGGCAAAAACGGATCTAAAGTATAAGCCTTATTCGGTTTTACGGTATCATGATGGGTATTCAGCAAAATCGAAGGTTTGAAAACATCAAAATTCTTATTCACCGCCCAGATGTTATTTTTAAAACGTTTTGTCGGGATCTGATGTCTTCTGAAAAAATTTTCAATCTCTACCGACGTGTTATATTCATCTTTGCTGAATGAAGGAATCTCAATCAGCTTTTTCAGCAATTCTACTGCGTTATTCAGCAATTCTTCCTTATTATAAAGAGATTTCAGTTCCTGCATGATGGTTTTCTATATGGTTTATTAGTTTGGTTTCTTTGATTAAGAAGACTTTATTGACTTTATTTTTCACTGCTCCAAGTGCATTTTCGAGTTTGGGAAGAATTCCTTTATGTAATTTGCCTTCAACTTTTAAAGCTGAAAATTCTTTCTCGGAAATATTTTTAATAACAGATTCGGGATTATTTACATCTTCCAAAACACCTTCTTTATCAAAGCAGTACAATAATTCTACATCATATTTTATTGATAAAGCCTGCGCAATAACCGAAGCGATGGTATCTGCATTGGTGTTGAAAAGATGTCCTTTTTTATCGTGGGTAATTGCTGAAAACACCGGCACCAGCTCCCATTTGAGCATTTTGGAAATCAGCTTTTTATTAACACTCTTTTCTGTAATATCTCCCACAAATCCGAAATCTATTTCGGCATGTTTTCTTTTTTTAGCCTTAATTAAATTTGCATCAGCACCCGAAAATCCGATGGCTTCACATTTCTTTTGCTGGAGTTTTGCGACGATGTTTTTATTGATTCCGCCTGCGTAGACCATTGCTACAATATCCAAGGTATCTTTATCTGTGATTCTCCGGCCATTGACCATCTTCTGCTCAACGCCCAGCTTATCGGCTAAAGTCGTTGCCAGTTTTCCACCTCCATGAACCAGGATTTTCTTTTCCTGAATTCCGGAAAACTGCTCAAGGAACTGATCCAACAATTCTTCGTTATCGATTAATGCTCCTCCGATTTTTATGATGTATAATTTTTCTTTCATTTTATACATTGTTTGTTAAACCTCATAGGTTTTAAAAACCTATGAGGTTTAGTTATTAAGAATTAAATCCATCTAAAATTTCAGAAAAAACCGCCTGTGCAGAAAAAATCCGGTTTTTGGCCTGCTGGTAAATGATAGAGTTTTCACCATCCATCACCTCATCGCTCAGTTCTACATTTCGCCGTACCGGAAGACAGTGCATTACTTTAGCATGATTCGTATTTTTTAATTTTTCATTCGTCAGCATCCAGCTTTCTTTAACTTCAGGCATTGCTGCATAGTCTTCAAAAGACGACCAGTTTTTAACATAGATAAAATCGGCGTCTTTTAATGCTTCATCCTGATTGTGAATCACTTTAACATTTTTTGTAAAGTTTTTATCCAAATCATATCCTTCCGGATTGGCAATCACAAAATCAACATCCATTTCCTGCATCCATTCTGCAAAGGAATTTCCAACGGCATGGGCAATCGGTTTGATGTGAGGCGCCCAGGTTAAAACCACTTTCGGTTTAGCCTGTGGTGAGCTTGACGAACTATCGAAATGCCAGTTTTCGGTAATCGTAATGCAATCTGCCAGACTCTGTAGAGGATGGCGTGTCGCTGACTCCAATGAAACAACCGGAACTTTTGCATGTTGCTCAAACTGACTTAAAATGCTTTCATTCACGTCATCTTCCTTATTTTTCATTCCTGCAAAACAACGAACGGCAATAATGTCGCAATATTGATTTAATACTTCAATCGCATCTTTGATATGTTCTACCGTATCGCCGTTCATTACGGCGCCGTCTGCGAATTCAAGATTCCAGGCTTCCTGTGCGGCATTTAATGTCAAAACATTTAACCCTAAATTCTGGGCTGCAATCTGGCTGCTTAAACGGGTTCTCAAACTTGAATTTAAAAAAACAAGCCCAATGGTTTTCCCTTTTCCTTTTTCTGTTTCCGAAAGTGGATTTTCTTTAATTTGTAAAGCTTTATTTATAATTTCCTGTAAGTCTTTAACGTCGCTTACAGAGGTGAATTTTTTCATTTTGAATTTGATTTGTTTTACCACAAAAGTTTCTTACACATAAGTCACATTAATTTAAGTTTAAAACTTGAAAATATTTAGAACACATAAGTTGAAAATCAAAGATTTTCGTAAGCTCTAATGCTATTTAAAAGCTCTATAGATTCTTAAAATCGTAAGCTTTTGTGACTTTTGACTTCGTCGAATCTTCGATTTGTGGTTAATTAATTTTAAAGATTTTCTAAAACAGTTTTTAAAGCATTGATGAATATATCAGTTTCTTCTTTTTTAATGTTAAGCGCCGGAAGAATCCTTAATACTGCCTTATCATTAGAATTTCCTGTGAAAATATGATGATCATACAGGAGCCTGTTCCTGACTTCCGAGCAGTCCCTGTCCAGTTCGATTCCAATCATCAGACCTTTCCTCCGGATGATTTTAATACTTGGAAAATTTTTAATTTTATTTTCAATATACTCACCCATTTTCTGAGCATTTTCGATGAGATTTTCATCTTTCATAACATCCAAAACCGCAATTGCCGCCATACAAGCCAAATGATTACCCCCGAAAGTCGTCCCTAATAAACCGTTACTCGCCTTAAATTTCGGATGAATCAAAACACCGCCGATTGGGAAACCATTTCCCATTCCTTTTGCCGTTGTGATGATATCGGCTTCAATTCCGAATTCCTGATGCGCAAAAAAGAATCCGCTTCTTCCATATCCCGACTGAACCTCATCCAAAATCAAAACAACATCATGTTTTTCGCACAATTCTTTGATTTTAATTAAAAATTCAAGCGTTGGAATCATAATTCCTCCAACTCCCTGGATTCCTTCAATAATGACCGATGAAATTTCATTCCCCTGTTTTTCAAAAACTTCTTCAAGCTGCTGAATATTATTCCATTCAGACTTAATAAATCTTTCATCATAATTTACCGGAGCTACAATTTTCGGATTATCCGTCACCGAAACCGCGGCCGAAGTTCTCCCGTGAAAAGAACCTGAAAAGTACAACACTTTACTTCTTCCGTTATAGAAAGAAGCCAGTTTTAAAGCATTTTCATTCGCTTCAGCACCTGAATTACACAGAAACAGATTATAATCCTCCAGTCCTGAAAGCTTTCCTAATTTTTCTGCCAGTTCGGTCTGCAATGTGTTCTGAACCGAGTTTGAATAGAAAGATATTTTGTCTAATTGCTCTTTTAACCTGCTTTGATAATACGGATGATTGTGCCCGATAGAAATCACAGCATGACCTCCATAAAAATCAAGATATTTTTCTCCTTTATCATCCCAAAGAAATGATCCCTGAGCTTTTACCGGATTAATGTTGAATAACGGATATACGTTGAATAAATTCATCTTAGTTGATTGTTTTGGTTGATAGTTGTCGGTTTTTCTGACAACTTATCTTTATTACTTTTCTTTTGTCTTGAAACAAAAGAAACAAAAGTTCAAGACTTGGAAACTTCCGCTAAAAAATATTTTTATTCTCTAAAAATTCTAAAACTTGCGCGAAATCAATGTTTGTTCTTCGGTTCGACATTTGTGTCGCGCTTCGAACAGTAGAATTTTCTTAACGTTCACAAAACTATTTTTCTTAACGCTCCATTTTCCTAAGTCGGTTTTGATTCGAGCCTTTAAAATTCACAATTGACTATTTGACAATTTGCATTTATAATTCTTTTAAAATGCAATAGGTTTTAAGTTTAATCCTAAATTTTCTTCCCAACCCATGGCAATATTCATATTTTGCACGGCCTGTCCGGAAGCTCCTTTCAACAAATTGTCAATCGCTGAGTGAATGACCGCAACATTCCCACATTTTTCAATCTGAATCACACAGCGATTGGTATTGACAACTTGTTTTAAATCAATTGCATTTTCGCTTACCCTTACAAAAGGCTCATCTGCATAAAAATCGTGATACAATTGATTGATATCTGAAAGTTCTACATCTGTTTTCACCGTGGAACTCGTAAAAATTCCTCTTGCAAAATCTCCTCTCCACGGAACAAAATTCAGACTGATTTCATTATTATTAAAAGAAACTAACTGCTGTAAAATCTCATCTGAATGTTGGTGTGTCAAGGTTTTGTAGGCCGAAATATTATCGTTCCTCCATGTAAAATGGGTTGTTGCCTGCAAAGACTGGCCTGCACCTGTTGAACCCGTAATTCCCGTAGTATATACTTCATGTAACAAACCTTTCTGAGCTAAAGGAAGTAAAGCCAGTTGAATCGCTGTGGCAAAACACCCCGGACTCGCAATACTTTTCGCTCCGAAAAGTTTTTTTTTATTGATTTCAGGCAAACCATAGATAAAATTCCTGTTTCCGAAACTGCCATCTAAACGAAAATCATTTCCTAAGTCGATTACCAGTGTCTCATCTTTTATAGGATTTTGATTCAGCCAATTTTCACTTTCTTTATGAGGAAGACATAAAAACAAAATGTCTACGTCTTCGGGCTGATCTGTAAGAACCATCTCACAAACTGCTGCTAAATCCGGGTACAGATCTGAAATTTTTGTTCCCGAATTTGAACGGCTATATAAAAAACTTAATGATACATTGGGATGAAAAGCCAGCAGCCGAACTAGTTCGCTTCCTGTATAACCGTTAGCTCCGATGATTCCTGCTGTTTTTATTTCTTTTTGATTAATCATTTTTTTTATTTTTAATGTTGACAGGATTACATCCTATCCTGATTTAAGTCGTCCTTTCAGGATTTTCAGAATTAATTTATATTTGATTAATCTGATGATATATATTCAGAGAATTGCTTACAATTTTCGTATATCCTTTCACGTCATCGCCGGTCCATGCTCTGTTGGCTTCGCCATAGCTTCCGAATTTATCAGACATCAAATCATGTTCGGATTCAATTCCGTTCAGGATAAACCTGTAAGGATGAAGTGTTATAAAAACTTTTCCACTGACCGTTTTTTGGGAATCTAAGAGGAAAGATTCGATATTTCTCATCACCGGATCTAAGAAAAGTGCTTCGTGAAGCCAGTTCCCGTACCAGTCGGATAATTGGGATTTCATCATCTGCTGATATTTCGAGAGCGTATGTTTTTCCAGTAAATGATGTGCTTTGATAATAACAGATGCTGCCGCCGCTTCAAATCCTACCCTTCCTTTAATTCCTACAATGGTATCTCCAACATGAATATCTCTTCCGATTCCGTACGCCGAAGCTAATTCTTCAATCTTTTGAATGGCATAAACCGGATGTTCAAAATTTTCTCCGTTCACTGCGGTTACTTCACCGTTTTTAAACTCAATTTCAAGTTCAGAAGGCTGATTTTCTTTCACTTGTGAAGGAAAAGCTTCTTCGGGCAAATAATTTCTTGAAGTAAGGGTTTCTTTTCCGCCCACGGAAGTTCCCCAAAGTCCTTTATTAACAGAATACTGCGCTTTCTGAAATTCCATTTCGAAGCCGTGGTTTTTCAGGAATTCAATTTCTTCTTCACGTGACAAGGCCATATCCCGGATTGGCGTGATGATTTCAACATCAGGACACATCACCTGGAAAATCAGATCAAAACGAACCTGATCGTTCCCCGCTCCTGTACTTCCGTGAGCAATGGCATCTGCCCCGACTTCTATTGCAAATTTTGCGATTTCCTGTGCCTGAACCGTACGTTCTGCACTTACCGACAACGGATAGGTATTGTTCTTCAGTACATTTCCAAAAATAAGATACTTCACACATGAATTGTAGTAATACTCCTGCGCATTTATACACCTGTACTGTTTCACTCCGAGGTCTAATGCCCTTTTCTCTATTTCCTTTTCTTCCGCACTGGAAAAACCTCCGGTGTTTACAGTGACTGCATAGACATCATACCCAAGAGTTTCACTCAGATATTTGGCACAATAAGAGGTATCCAGACCTCCGCTAAACGCTAAAACTACTTTCTTGCTCATTATTGTATCGGTTTTCAGGCTGAACATTTTCAGCACTGTTTTTTATATTTTCAGGAACGAAAAGCATGGCTGTGCAAAGGCAGTTTTTTCGTTCCTTTTTCATTAAAATATCGTAATTCACACAGCTTCTGCAGCCGTTCCAAAACTCTTCATCCTGAGTGAGTTCAGAATAAATAACCGGCTTATATCCCAGGTCACTGTTGATTTTCATGACAGCCAAACCTGTCGTTAATCCGAAAATTTTAGCAGTCGGGTATTTATTTCGGGATAATGCGAATACTTTTTCCTTTATTAAAGTAGCTACGCCCAAATGTCTGAAATCCGGTGAGACAATGAGTCCCGAATTGGCAACGAACTGTCCGTGAGACCAGGTTTCTATATAGCAGAATCCTACCCATTTTCCATTGTCAGTAGCGATTACAGCGTTACCTTCAGTAATTTTTTTACTGAGATATTCTATGGAACGTTTGGCAATACCGGTTCCTCTGCGCTGTGCAGAATCATACATTTCCTGGTGTATTTCACTCACATACATTATATGTACGGATGAGGAAATTTCTATTTTCATTTATTTATCTAAAATTTTCGACAAATTTAAAATATAATTTCCATAATAAGCAAATATAAAAGATAATTTTATTGAAATAAATTAATATTCAGGTAATTTTATCTTTACGCTAAATTAACAATTTGCTAAATTATTATATATTTGCTAAAAAGATATAGCTATGGAAAATAACTGTCCAAAATGCAAAGGCAGTAAAGTGGTAAAAAGCGGTATCGTTAATAATAAGCAGCGTTTTCTATGCAAAGATTGCCAGTATTATTTTACTGTAAAAAAGCTGGGAAAACAAATTGACGATTACTATGTAACCAAAGCATTACAGCTTTATCTTGAAGGATTAAGCTATCGTGAAATAGAGCGAATTATCGGTGTATCTCATGTCACCATCAGTTCATGGATCAGGAAATACAATATTACAAGGCCGCCACATTCAGAATTCCATCCGGTATATAAAATCCTTAAACAGAACGAATTGCTCGAGTATATGTCTAAAGAGGAAAATATTAAAAACTCAGGTCTCATCATTACCCAATTTGCAGATAAGTATATGCTCATCAAATGGGAACGGTTTAAAAAATAATACATTATCGAACTGTTAATGAATTATTTGCAATACATATTGGATTAAATTTTTATTTATTTCGGTTCAAACCAAAGTTTTATATATGTGATTACCATTAATATATATTAAATTTTTATAAATAAATTATTAATTACAATTTGGCTTTCACAAAAAACAATGCCAAAAATTAATAATTTATGAAGAGAATACTTATTATCATTGGATTTGTATTAATCAGCAACACTTTATATTCTCAGGGTTCACCTGATTATGGAAGCGGATTAAAGATAAACCTCAATCAGCAGGGTGATAAATACATCAGATTTATTTTATGGGACCAGTTCTGGGTAAGAAATACCCAAATGAATCCCGGAAGCATGGTTGGCGGTGAAGCTACTGACAATTCATGGAGTCTGGGAAACAGAAGATTACGTACTTTAGCATACGCCCAAATTTCCAAAAGATATATGATTCTGGCTCATTTCGGAATTAATAATCAAACCTTTATTAATGGGGGTGGATCCGGAACTTCAGGGACAGGAGGATACGGAAACGGTAAAAAGCCGCAGCTGTTTTTCCATGACGCATGGAATGAATACGCCGTTATTTTACCCGGAGAAGCAGGAAAATTCAGTTTGTCTTTAGGTGCCGGTCTCCACTATTACATGGGACTTTCCCGGATGACCATGGGCTCGACTTTAAATTTCCTTACAGTAGACTCTCCTATTTTCACATGGCCGCTGATTGACAATTCGGATCAGTTTGCCAGACAGCTTGGTATGTTCGCCAAAGGGAAATACGGAAAACTGGAGTACCGTTTCAGTCTGAACAAACCTTTCGCAACAGATTTGGTGCCGGCAAATGTTACAGATCCGGCAAAAGCCGTTGCAGTAGATAACAACGGAAATCCCAATTTTTCAAAGGCCGGATATGTAGAATATCAGTTTCTGGATGAAGAATCCAATCTATTGCCTTTCAAGGTAGGATCTTATTTAGGAACAAAGAAGGTCTTTAATCTTGGCGCCGGCTTTTATCATCAGAAAGACGGAACCCGGACTTCTGTAAATTCAAATATTGAAAAACACGACATAACACTTCTTGCTGTTGATGCTTTTGCAGACATTCCTCTGGGAAATGCAAAAAACAAGATGGCAGTTTCAGCTTATGCAGGGTACTACAATTATCAGTTTGGCCCGAACTACATAAGAAACATCGGGATTATGAATATTGCCTCTTCTGATCCGAATTTCGTAGGAAATAAAGCTATTGCCGGTCCGGGAAACCTGCAGCCCACCATCGGAACCGGTAATATTATCTACGCACAAGCCGGATTGCTGTTGCCGAGTCAGGCAGAGAAACCGAAAATCAGGATACAGCCTTTCGCAGCATATACTCACAAAAATTTTGAGGCTTTCGACAAATCTTCATCCCAATTCGATGTCGGCGCTAACTGGTTCATCGACGGCCATCATGCAAAAATTACCACCCAATATTCCAGCAGGCCTGTTTATACAAGCCCTGTAGAAAGCCCTTCTTCCAAAGGAGAATTTATCATACAATTTCAGATTTACCTGTAAAAACTTTGAATTTTAACCATTAAGATTATTTAAGCGGATAAAATCAATTAAGAAAACTAAATATCAATTTAAACAAACCTTAAAAATTAAGCATATGAGCGAAAACAATCACATAAGCTATGAGAATATGACCGAACGGCAAAAAAACCGTACAATCTGGAGTGTCATTACAGCATCATCACTCGGAACGCTTATAGAATGGTATGATTTCTATATTTTCGGAAGTCTTGCCGTAGTTCTGGCAACCAAGTTTTTCCCTGCAGATAATCCTACCGCCGCATTTTTGTCGACTTTGGCAACCTTTGCCGCAGGATTTGTTGTAAGACCTTTCGGAGCCTTATTTTTCGGCAGACTGGGCGATATTATCGGAAGAAAATATACATTTTTGGTAACGTTACTCATCATGGGGTTTTCAACATTCCTCATCGGATGTATTCCCAGTTATGAAACCATCGGTTTCCTGGCACCGGTTTTAGTTTTAATTTTAAGATTACTGCAAGGGTTGGCCCTTGGAGGAGAATACGGAGGTGCCGCAACTTATGTTGCAGAGTATGCACAGCCCGGAAGAAGAGGCTATTGGACTTCCTGGATCCAGACAACGGCAACAGCAGGACTTTTTATTTCGTTAATCGTTATTTTGGTAACAAAAACCACCCTCTCGGCTGAAGAATTTGACGGCTGGGGCTGGAGAGTACCGTTCTGGATTTCCATTTTAATGGTAGGTGTTTCTTATATCATCCGAAGAAACATGAAAGAATCTCCACTGTTTGCAAAAGCCAAAAGTGAAGGTAAAACTTCAAAAAATCCTTTAAAAGAAAGCTTTGGAAATAAGTTTAATTTTAAATTTGTCTTACTGGCATTGTTCGGAGCGGCGATGGGACAAGGAGTCATCTGGTACACAGGACAATTCTATGCCATGAGCTTCCTTCAGAAAGTAATGAATGTGGAATCTGCACAGGTAGATTCATTAATGGCTACCGCTCTGTTTCTAGGCACGCCATTCTTTGTATTCTTCGGATGGCTTTCCGACAAAATCGGAAGAAAGGCGGTGATGATGACAGGAATACTGATTGCTATTTTAGCATACAGGCCTATTTATGACAGCATGTTCAAAAGTGTAAATCTTGAAAATAAAACTGTTGCCGCAAACGGAATTTCAGAAAAAAGAACAGCAAAAATACACAATGAAATCGCCACAGACAGCCTCGTTACCTTCCACAAAGAAACTCTTTTCACCGATGGTACGCTGGTAAAAAAAGACAGCATCATTCACTGGTCGGCAAACGGCCCGGTAATGAAAGACGGAAAAGCTGAAGAGCCGAAAGTAACACAAACCATAAAATTAGCAGATAACACAAAATGGTATCTTGTTCTGATGGTATTTATTCAGGTGATTTTTGTCACGATGGTGTATGGTCCTATTGCAGCTTTCCTGGTAGAAATGTTCCCGGTAAGAATACGTTATACCTCAATGTCTCTGCCATATCATATCGGAAACGGTGTTTTTGGAGGCTTGCTTCCTGCTGTGGCGACCTATCTGGTAACTACCGGGAAAGAAGCCGGACACGCCACATGGTATCTGGAAGGGCTCTGGTATCCTATCGGTGTAGCAGGAGTCTGCTTGCTTATAGGCTTATTTTATCTTAAAAACAAGAATAATAATATTCATGATTAAACACTGAATCGCGCAATTTTTTTATTAATTTTAAAACAACTAAAATGAACGGACTCAAAAAAATATTAGGTATACTCTGGATCGCAATCGCTCTCGTAGTGGGATATTTCGGAATCACCGTAATGGGAATCCCGAAAATCACTTCGGGAAAACAGGAAGATCTGGTGTTCGGGATTATTATTCTCTTTGTACTGATGCCGATTATTTCCGGCGGAATGGCCATTTTCGGATACTATTCGTTAACAGGAGAATATTCGGACGACAAAGAATAATTATAAATTAAAAATGATAATTGACCAGTGACAGATGTATTTCTGTTAAATGGTCAATTATCAATTATCAATTATCAATTATGAAAAAGAGACACGAACAAAAACTAATCATTCTGAGCATCGGGCTTATGATTGCTTTCAGTATTCCTGTTTCGCTGCTGTTCAACAGTGACCGGGAGGTTCTTGGCTATCCGATGATTCTCGTTTATATTTTTGTGTTGTGGATGATTTCCATCATTATTTCTTTTGTAATCATAAAAAAATATGATGAGTAGTTTCGCTTTATTCACCGTAGTTTTATTTTATCTGGCGCTTTTGTTCCTGGTGGCTTATCTGGCAGAGAAAAAGAAAAGCAAGCTCTGGATCAACAATCCCTATATCTATGCACTTTCCCTGGCTGTATACTGTACAGCTTGGACGTACTACGGAAGTATAGGTGTTGCGGCAAACAGCGGGCTCAACTACCTTCCGATCTACATCGGCCCCATCATCATTATTCCTGCATGGATCTATATTAATACACGCATTGTAAGGATTTCAAGAGTAAATAAAATCAGCAGTCTTGCCGATTTTATTTCCCTGCGGTATGGAAACAGCAGAAGTTTCAGTGCAATGATTACCATTGTATGTCTTCTGGCAGTTGTTCCTTATATCGGGTTGCAGATTAAAGCAATTTCCGAGACCTTTCACCTGGTAACAGAGACCGCTATTTCTAAAAATATCCTTACGGATAATGCTACTTTCGTGGTGGTTCTTATTGCCGTATTTGCATCCTTTTACGGAACGAGATATGTTGATGCATCCGAAAAACGGTTAGGAATAATCTCCGCAATTGCGCTTGAAAGCTTCCTGAAACTTTTCTTCATTATTATTTTAGGACTTTTCGTTATTTACTTTGTGTTTGATGGTTTTTCGGATATTTATCAAAAGGCCAGTCAGTTTAAAGATTTTAAAGAGAAAAATACTTTTAACGGAATTGAAGGCGCATTAAACTGGATGATTCTCTGCATGATTTCAGGAACAGCCATCTGTATACTTCCAAGACAGTTTCACACGGCAATTGTAGAAAACAGGAAGGAAAAACACATTAAAACAGCCATTTGGTTTTTTCCCTTGTATCTTTTAATTTTTACATTTTTTATCTTTCCGATTGCGTGGGGCGGAAGATTAATTTTTAACGGACAGAATGTCAATCCTGAGTTCTACTCCATCCTGATTCCGCAGCATTTTAACAATACACTGATTACGGTCTTGGTATTTCTCGGAGGATTAAGTTCCTCTATATCAATGATTATCATTTCCGCAATTACCTTATCCATCATGCTTTCCAACAACCTTATCATTCCATACGGATTACTGGGCAAATTCAAATCAGAGAACGAAAGTCAAAATACACGGAATATTACCAACATCAGAAAATTCAGCATTTTTGCGTTGATTATTATGGCGTTTGCCTTTTATAAGTACTTCATTCTAAAAACTTCACTCGATTCGGTGGGTCTAATTTCATTTGTAATCATCGCCCAATTGGCACCGGCATTTTTCGGGGCTATTTTCTGGAGAAGGGGAAGCTATAAAGGTGCTGTTGCGGGATTGCTAGCCGGATTGGTAATCTGCTATTTCGGACTGATTATCCCGCAGTATTATTTCTCTTACAACCAAGAATTTAAAGGTGTTTTGAGAGATATGTACAATATTTTCGCATTTTTCAACATTCCTTATTTAGACAGGATTCCACAGATTTTTTTCTGGTCCCTGTTGGTCAATACAGGTCTTTTTGCAATTATTTCGGTAAGCATTAAAGGCAATTACCGCGAGAGAAACTTTGCAGAACTGTATGTAGACATCGACAAATATATACTGAATCACGAAAATGCATTCATCTGGCGCGGCAAAGCTTATATTTCGGATATTAAAAATATTTTGGAACGATTTTTAGGCAAAAATAAAACAGAGCAGGCACTGAGAATTTTCAATTTAAAATACAGTATTGACTCCCAAACGGAAACAGCAGATTCCCGGTTCATCAAATTCTCAGAAAATTTATTAGCCGGAAGAATAGGAACTGCTTCTGCAAAAATTTTGATTGAAGGTGTTACAAAAGAAGACAAGATCTCTTTAAAAGAAGTATTAAATATTTTAGAGGAATCTAAAGAAAATATCTCCCTGAATAAAAAGCTGACCGAACAGTCTGAAGAATTGCAGAAATTATCTGATGACCTGCGAAACGCCAACGAAAGCCTTCTTATCAAAGACCGCCAGAAAGACGATTTCCTGGATTCCGTTGCCCATGAACTGAGGACGCCAATTACAGCTATCCGGTCGGCAGGGGAAATTTTAGCCGATGATGAGGATATTCCATCCGAAATTAAAAAAGAATTTTTAAACAATATCATTACAGAGTCTGACCGGCTGAGCGAAATCATTAATGATATTCTCTATCTCGACAAACTGGAACACGGAGCGATCTCTCTGCACATTCGGGAAAATAATATCATGGAAACCTACAAAAAAGCACTGAACCCGCTTCTGCATCTTATTCAGAATAAAAAGATCCATCTTAGTGAAGTCAATCTTTTAAATCAGTTTATATTTGAATACGATGAAGCAAGGATGATACAGCTCTTTCAGAATATTCTGGGAAATGCTTTAAAATTTACAGACGAACAGGGAACCATACAAACCAAATTATCCGAAAAAGAAGATCAGTTAATTATTAAAATTTTCAACACCGGAAAACATATTCCCGAGGAAGATCTTGAAATGATATTTGACAAATTCTATCAGTCCAGGAACCAAAATATTTTAAAACCCACAGGAAGCGGACTGGGCCTTGCAATTTGCAAGCAGATCGTTCAGGCTCAGGGGGGAACCATAACAGCGGAAAACAGCGGATTGGGTGTAACCTTTACAATCTCTTTACCTAAAATTATAAAAGATAATAAAAATGAAGTTGAACAAAATGAACACAACCTATGAAGAAAATAATTATTGCGGATGATGAGCATAAAATCTTGATGTCCTTAGAATACAGTTTCAGGAAAAACGGCTACGACGTGTATATCGCAAGAGACGGAACCGAAGTACTGGAATTCTTAAAAACCATGGTGCCGGAGGTAATCCTGCTGGATATTATGATGCCAAACCTTGACGGCTACAGCACGTTGGAAATCATTAAACAAAACGAAAGATTAAAAGACACAAAAGTCATTTTCCTGAGCGCAAAAAATAACCCGAGAGATATCGAAAAAGGCATGGAAATGGGAGCCGATGCGTATGTAATCAAGCCTTATTCAATCAAAAAGCTGATGCAGCAGATTGAAGATATGTTTTGAAGATCACAACAATTTCAAATTATTATTTAAAAAGTTAAAACTATAGGTTCTTCATTAATTGTGTCTCACCATAACCTAAAACACAATACCATATGAATACAGACGATTTATTTGCACAAAGCATAGAAAATAAAGAGAATTTCTGGAAAAAACAGGCTCAGGAAATCAGTTGGTTTAAATTTCCTGAAATCATTGCATCAAGTGATGAGAAGCATTACAACCAATGGTTTCCTGACGGAAAGCTCAATATGTGCTACCTGTGTATCGATAAACACATTAAAGAGGGCTTTGGAGAGCAGATCGCTATTGTGTATGATTCTCCGGTTACCTGCCAGAAGAAAACCTATACCTTCAGTCAGGCAAAAGAAGAGATTTCAAAGCTTGCCGGAGGGTTGGTTTCTTTAGGCCTGCAAAAAGGAGATACGGCAGTCATTTATATGCCGATGATTCCGCAAACGCTTTTTGCTATGATGGCCTGTGCACGGATCGGCGTTATTCATAATGTTGTTTTCGGAGGATTTGCACCGCATGAACTTGTAGTGAGAATTGACGACTGCAAACCCAAAGCTTTAATCACCGCAACAGCAGGAGTGGAAATAGCCAAAAGAATCCCCTATCTGCCTTTGGTGGAAAAAGCCATTGAACTGGCACAGGATAAAGTAGAAAACATTATCGTGTTCAACAGGAAACTGGTAGACAATCAACATGAAATGTTTGACGGATTGATCGATTATGAAGAATTGGTTCAAAAATCAGAAGCCGCGGACTGTATTTCTGTTGAATCTACACATCCGCTCTATCTGCTGTATACTTCCGGAACAACCGGAAAGCCAAAAGGCATCGTAAGAGATACAGGCGGCTATGCAACCGCACTGAAATTTTCCATGAATTATATTTATGGTGTAGAACCGGGTGACACCTATTGGGCAGCTTCTGATTTCGGATGGGCCGTAGGACATAGCTTTTCGGTGTACGGACCTCTCATCAACAGGAATACAACTATTATTTTTGAAGGCAAACCGATTATGACACCCGATGCCGGAACTTTCTGGAAAGTTATTTCAGAATATAAAGTTTCGGTAATGTTCACGGCACCAACAGCGATAAGAGCGATTAAAAAAGAAGATCCCAACGGAGAACTGGTAAAGAAATATGATCTGAGCTATTTCAAAAAGCAGTTTCTGGCCGGAGAAAGATGCGATGTAGCAACATTAGACTGGTTTGCAAAACATATCGGAGTTCCCGCTATTGACCATTGGTGGCAGACGGAATCCGGCTGGCCGATGCTGGGATTAATGACTTCCGATGAAAATTATACTATAAAAAGAGCTTCCGCCGGAAAACCCGTTCCGGGTTATGATATTAAAATTTTTGACGAAAACGGATATGAACTGGATGCCCATCACGAAGGTTATCTCGTCATTAAACTTCCTCTTCCGCCGGGAGCCCTGCTTGGAATCTGGAATGACAATGAGCGTTTCCAAAGCAGCTATCTGTCACAATATAACGGCTATTATTTTTCCGGAGACGGTGCCATTAAAGATGAAGACGGCTACATCTTTATTACAGGAAGAGTAGATGATGTTATTAACGTTGCCGGACACCGGCTTTCAACCTCAGAGATGGAAGAAATTGTCTCCTCACATCCCGATGTTGCAGAGTGTGCCGTGGTGGGAATTGATGATGAACTTAAAGGACAGGTTCCTTTTGCTGCCATTGTTTTAAAGAACGGCTCTACAATCTCCGAAGAAAATATTGAGAAAGAAATAATAAAGAATGTCCGTGAAAAAATTGGTGCCGTTGCCTGTCTTAAAAACGTAATGACCGTAAAACGTCTGCCAAAGACCCGTTCGGGAAAAATCCTGAGAAAGCTCATCAGAACACTTCTGGATAATAAAGACTTCCAGGTTCCATCGACCATTGATGATGAAAAAATCATTGATGAAATTCAGCAAAAGATCATGGAATACAGAAAAGAAAAGAAATAAATATAATTAAATAAACAGAATTCAATTCAAAAAAAGGGATATGAGAAATTACCTGATAGAAGATTTACCACAATATTTTGAGGATTATAAAAAGTCAATTAAAAATCCTAAGAAATTCTGGGATAAAATAGCCGATGAAAACTTCGTATGGTATCAGCGTTGGAGCAAAGTCGTAAAATATGACATGAATGAAGCCAAAATTTCGTGGTTTAAAAATGCTAAATTAAATATTACTAAAAACTGCCTTGACAGACATCTTTCGGTAAGAGGCGATAAAACAGCCATTATCTGGGAACCCAATGATCCCAAAGAAGAAGCGCAACATATCTCTTACAGTGAGTTATACACCAGAGTCAACAAAACAGCGAATGTACTAAGAGAATTGGGAATTGAAAAAGGAGACAGGGTGTGCATCTACCTTCCTATGATTCCTGAACTTGCTATCACAATGCTTGCCTGTGCAAAATTAGGAGCTGTTCATTCTGTAATTTTTGCAGGGTTTTCAGCATCTGCTGTTTCTTCAAGGGTTAATGACTGCGGTGCAAAAATGGTCATTACATCCGACGGCAGCTACAGAGGTAATAAAGTTCTTGATCTTAAGAGCATTGTTGACGAGGCTTTGGAAAAAACACCCAGTGTAGAAAAAGTGTTGGTGGTAAGAAGAACCCAAAATGATGTAAAAATGAAAGAGCATCGGGATTTCTGGATGGATGATCTTTACCAAAACGCTTCTCCGGATTTTGTTTCCGTCATTATGGATGCCGAAGATCCGCTTTTTATTCTGTATACTTCCGGATCAACGGGAAAACCGAAAGGAATGCTTCATACCTGCGCCGGATACATGGTCTATACAGCATACACCTTTAAAAATGTATTTAATTATAAAGAAAATGACATCTATTGGTGTACTGCAGATATCGGCTGGATTACAGGACATTCGTATATCCTTTACGGACCGTTACTTAACGGCGCTACAACTGTTATTTTCGAAGGAGTTCCTACTTACCCGGAACCGGACAGATTTTGGGAAGTGATTGAGAAACACAAAATCACTCAGTTTTATACGGCACCTACAGCCATCCGTTCACTAGCCAAAGAAAGTGTAGAATGGGTTGATAAGCATGACCTGAGTACATTAAAAGTAATAGGCTCCGTTGGAGAACCCATTAATGAAGAAGCGTGGCATTGGTTTAATGATCACGTCGGGAAGAAAAAATGCCCGATTGTCGATACATGGTGGCAGACGGAAACCGGCGGAATTATGATCTCCCCTCTCCCATTTGTAACCCCTACCAAACCTACCTACGCAACATTGCCGCTTCCGGGAATACAACCGGTTTTAATGGACGATAAACGTAACGAAATTATGGGCAACCAGGTTACCGGAAACCTCTGCATCCGTTTTCCGTGGCCGGGTATCGCAAGGACGATCTGGGGAGACCATCAACGGTATAAAGAAACCTATTTCACTGCTTTTCCGGGAAAATACTTTACCGGTGACGGGGCACTTCGTGACGAGGTCGGCTATTACAGAATTACCGGGCGTGTAGATGATGTCATCATCGTTTCCGGGCATAATCTTGGAACCGCTCCTATTGAAGACAGCATCAACCAGCATCCGGCTGTCGCGGAATCTGCTATTGTAGGATATCCTCATGATATCAAGGGCAACGCACTGTACGGTTATGTCGTTTTAAAAGAAACCGGCGAAAGCAGGCAAAGAGAAAACCTTAAAAAAGAGATCAATCAGCTTATTTCAGAACAGATTGGTCCTATTGCAAAGCTTGATAAAATTCAGTTTGTTTCAGGGTTACCTAAAACACGCTCAGGAAAAATCATGCGAAGGATATTGAGGAAGATTGCGGAAGGCGACTTCAGCAATTTCGGAGACATTACCACACTTCTGAATCCTGAAATTGTGGAAGAAATTAAAAATGAAAGAGTTTAAATACCAATGTAAAGAGAGCCGAAATATCTGCTCTCTTTCTTTTTATTACTAACTGCTATTAAATAGACAATTCATATAAAAACCTAATTTATTATAGATAAAATAATATAATTGATATTTTTTTAAAAATAATTTAAAACATTACGAAAAATATTGTATCTTTAATTAAAATTAAAAACTATTGCTATGTCAAATATTTTAGCTGGATTATTTGAACCCCACAGCGATTATAAAAAACTAGAAGCCGATCTTGAAAGTTCAGGTTTTGAGAATTCAGAATATATTGTTTATTTGAACGAAGATAACCATCATTCTCCATATATTGTAAGCGTGTCAGTCAAGGAACATCAGATCGATGATGCCCGACATGTCTTCAGCCAGAACACGGTACTGAAAACGTATCTGTTCGAAAATATGAGCCTTGAACAGGCTAATTACAGCACCCTTAAACACTATATCAGTGCCAGAAACAAAGCGGAAATCCATAACAGCCCGGATGTTAGAATTAAAGGTTCAACCATGGGAATGGATTCCGAAGTGAAGTTTTAAAATACAAATGATAAAAATAAATTCCCTGAATCCGTAGATCCGTCTATGGATTCTTTTGTATTTGAAAAGTGCAAAAAATTTCGTATTTTCGTGTAAATATAGGCTATAGCACGAATGAGTTACGACTTAGAACAAGAAAACAAAGAAATTCTCGCCAGATATAAGGATCTGATTTCCAACACATACCGAACACTGGACGAGGAAAACAATAAACTTATCCGAAAAGCATTCGATATTGCATTGGATGCCCACAAAGATCAGCGAAGAAAAACCGGTGAACCTTACATTTACCACCCTATTGCCGTAGCTAAAATTGTAGCCACGGAAATCGGTCTTGGGGCCACCTCCATTGCCTGTGCCCTGTTGCATGACGTCATTGAGGATTCCGATTATACCTATGAAGATCTGAAGAAAATTTTTGGTGAAAAAATTGCCAATATTGTCAATGGACTTACCAAGATCTCCATCATGAATCACCAGAACATCTCGGTTCAGTCAGAGAATTACAGGAAACTTCTTCTTACACTTTCTGAAGATTTCAGGGTAATTCTGATAAAAATTGCAGACCGCCTTCACAATATGCGTACGCTGGAAAGCATGGCTCCGGATAAGCAGAAAAAAATCGCTTCCGAAACGGTGTATATTTATGCACCGATGGCGCACCGTTTAGGATTGTACAACATCAAATCTGAACTTGAAGATTTATCCTTAAAATATAATAATCCGGACGTTTATACAGAAATTACAGAGAAACTTGAGCTGGCTAAAGAAAGCCGCGAACGGTATATTGAAGAATTTAAAAAAGAAGTTTCTGAAAAACTGCATGAAGAAGGACTTAATTTTAAGATAAAAGGCCGCGCAAAAGCAATTTCTTCCATTTACAGGAAAATGCTGAAGCAGGGCGTGTCTTTTGAAGAGGTGTATGATAACTACGCCATCAGGATTATTTATAAATCTGACGCTAAGAATGAAAAATTTCTGGCCTGGAAAATTTATTCAATTGTAACGGATGTTTATCACAGTAATCCTTCCAGAATGCGTGACTGGATTACACAACCGCGTTCTACAGGATATGAAAGTCTTCACCTTACCGTTTTAGGACCGGATAAAAAATGGATTGAAGTACAGATCCGTTCTGAAAGAATGGATGAAATTGCGGAAAAAGGGGTTGCAGCCCATTATAAATACAAAGAAGGTTACAAACAAAGTACCGAAGACCGGAATTTTGAAAACTGGGTAACGGAGATACGTGAGGTATTGGAACAACAGCAGAATCTTTCTACCTCCGAATTGTTGGATAATATTAAACTCAACCTCTATTCCAAAGAAGTTTTTGTTTTCACTCCGAAAGGGGAAATTAAAATTTTACCGACTAATGCAACGGCTCTGGACTTTGCCTTCTCCGTACACTCTGATTTGGGAATGAAGTGTTTAGGTGCAAAAATCAATGGAAAGCTTGTTCCGATTTCATATGTTTTACAGAACGGTGACCAGGTGGACATTCTTTCTTCACAAAATCAGAAGCCAAAGTCCGACTGGCTGGAATTTGTAGTTACCTCAAAGGCCAAATCAAAGATCAAGAGTTATTTAAACTCACAAAAAAATCAGCTGGTAGAAGAAGGCAAAGAAATTCTTCAGCGGAAGCTCCGTCATGCCAAAATCAATTTCAATGATGAAGAGGTTAATAAACTCCAGAAGTTTTTCAATCTCAAATCTTCCCAGGAATTGTTCTTAAAGTTCCAAAGCAACGAGCTGGATGCAAGCAGCCTGAGAAAGTATATTGAAAGTAAAAATGTATTTAACAACCTGCTTTCGAGATTCAGAAAATCTCCTTCAAAAAATACAGCTTTTGTAGAGCCTAAAGAGCAGAACCTGGATATGATTGTCTTTGGGAAAGACGAAGAAAAGCTCAATTACACTTATGCAAAATGCTGTACTGTGATTCCCGGGGATAAAATATTCGGTTTTATTACTATTTCGGACGGTATCAAAGTACACAGCGACAACTGTCCGAATGCCATAAATCTTCGGGCACAATATGATTACAGAGTGATTCCCGCCAAATGGGTAAATGAAGAAAGCTTTAAAAACAGGGTAAAAATAGAAATTGAAGGGCTCGACAGGATGGGAATGATTAATGATATCACCACCGTCATTAGCGGCGCAATGGGAATGGATATGAAAAGTATGTCTATTGAATCGAACGACGGCGTTTTCACCGGAACCATTAATCTTGAAGTAAAAAACAAAAGTCAGCTGGAGCAGACCTTTAAAAAGCTCAATGACATTGACGGCGTTTCAAAGGTGAGAAGATTACAATCTTAATGTGAATCTTACAGAATGTTTTAGAAAAATTTCAACAATCAGGTTTCAGGAGTGATCCTGATTTTCTGTTGTAATATCGTTAATTATTACGAATGCATCAACTGCTGAATGATTCAGTCGTTTCTTGAGGAGGAACAAGTACTGACTTTTTCATTTAAGGATTCATTAAAAGAAGACGAAAACTGACCGTAATGATGAGATTATTCTTTGTTGTCACTGGATTCCCCTTTTTTATTCCGGGAGCGTTTCAATTCATCAGATAATAATTTTTCGATTCTTACTTTTCTGATGGCCATATTCAGTTCGTTTCCGAAAAGAAGGAGATAAACATTCACATTTACCCAAACCATAAGAAGAATCATACTTCCTATAGAGCCGTAAAGAACATTGTACCGGGCAATATTTTTCACATATAATGCAAAGAAATAAGTGGTTACTACAAACAGTACAGTGGTTAAGATAGCACCCGGAATCGCCTGTCTGAATCTGGTGATTTTCACAGTCCCCAACCAATAAAAAAGCGTCAGAAGGATGAAATAAAACAATGGGAAAGATACGAAACCAATGATTTCCGAAAGATTATTTACCAGCCAGGAGACATCATAAACAGGTGTAAACTGCTTCAAAACAACCTCAGAATAATACACCCCGAAAAGCGCAAGAAATACAATCAGCACAAATCCTATAGTGATAAAAAACGAGAGAATAAATTCTTTGACATCGCTCATTTTCTCATGAGTGCTTTCATTGAATCCGTTGATGAGGGAAAATGTTCCGTTGGTGGCAAAAACCAAGGCCAGAACGATGGTCAGATTACTGATTCCCTTCATATTCGGGACAATGCTTTCCTCAATATAATTTCGTACATCACCTTCCATGTTGGAGGGAAAAACATTATGCATTAAAACATCAAAAATATAAAACTGCAGCTTTTCATAATGCGGCATATATGGAATTACTGAAAGAATAAAGAGAATAAAAGGAAACAAACTGATTGTAAAACTCCAGGAGATAGCAGCTGCCTTCCTGCCTATTTTATCTTTAAAAATACCTCTGATATAAATCTGAAACATCTGCCATAGAGATATTCCCAAAAGAGGAATATGTATATCATCAAAAAATTCTTGAATTTTAAGTATAAATTTCGGAAGTTTCAGACCCATGTTATTTAAAAATATTATCTATCTTATCAAAGTTTCTGTTTACAAATGTAGGAGAATTAAACCGAAAACCAATTCCCGCCCGGAAGAGCCATTGTGTGGCAGAGTAAAAATTTTCATTGGAACTGTTAATCCAGTTTAGCTGCGCGCCTGCGCCGAAAAACCACTTCCCGTTGTCGTACCCGATTCGCCCGTTAGAATAGCCTCCCACATTAAATTCATGAAAATCTTCATCTATGAGCTTTGCGTAATATATTTCAGGATAAATCTCCAGCACCGCATACCAGTTTTTAATTTTTTTCTGAATGCCTGCTCCTGACCTCAATGCAATTCTCAAATCTTTGGACGGATTGTTTTCTATGTCGGTAATGACATTTCCCTGATAGATTACTCTGTTCATATCACTAAGGATATTATACTGATAAAAAAGTCCTGTACTTACGACAAAGACATCTTTTAGCGGCTCATAGGTCATATTATTGAAGCTTCTGTAATCTGACTTATTTCCGATCCAGAGATAAGTTGTTTCTCCTTTAAAAGAGCGGTATTTCGCATCCGGAAACTGCAGATAGCCTTCTTCATTATAATCATTCCCATACAGCAATTGCAAAAATTCTTTGGTATCCTGAAAATAAAGACCTTTCACCTGACTGAAATAAAGATACTGCCTGATTTTCGGAGTTATGAAAAAATTAAATCCAAAATTGAAATATTTAGATTTTCCTTTTTCAGGATCATCATTATTGATATGGGTGAGTTTCGGAGCAAAAGAAAAACTGACATCAAGCCAACGGTATCTTAGGAAAAATTCTGTATAAAAAGCATCATTTGGCCGTAAATGAAAAACTTTATCCTCGTACAAAAGACCAAATGAATTATGTAAATAACTCAGTCCTCCCACAACAGAAATTTTCTTTTTATCTTCTTCCAGGTACCGCGCTATTTTATCGTCACTAATTTCCTGGGAAAAAGAAACTAATGGAAAAATGAAAAGCAGAAAAGAGAGTGTTTTTATTTTCATTGGACCGGTGTGGTACAAAAATAATGATTTTTTCAGACTTCACTTCCAGAACAGAACATGATTATGAATTCTCTTGATTTATAAATATCTTTGACGCATAATTTAGAAGAAATGCAAATTAACCTGCTTTGTATTGGTAAAACAGATGATAAGGAAATAACGTCTCTTATCAGTTATTATATAAAAAGACTACCCAAACACTGGAATTTTGAGATCACCGAAATTCCGGATGTAAAAAATGCCAGGAATCTATCTCTCGATCTTTTAAAGAAGGAAGAAGCCAAGCTTTTTTTGAATTATATTGACAGAACAGATCTTGTGATGATTCTCGATGAAAAAGGCAAACAATTTACCAGCAGGGAATTTTCACAGAAAATAGACACCTGGATGAATTCTTCGGTGAAAAAAGTTCATCTTCTTATTGGTGGTGCATACGGATTTTCAGAGGAAATATACAGTCGGGCTAACGAAAAAATATCGTTATCAAAGATGACCTTTACCCATCAGATGATCCGGTTGTTTATTGTGGAACAGCTGTATCGTGCAGATCAGATTCTCCAGGGAAAACCGTATCATAATGACTGATTGAATTTTAGGTTGGAGTATTTCAGGTTTCGGGGCGGCGGCTTCGCCGCCGCCCCGAAACCTGAAATACTGGAGGGAATTATTTTTTTACTTCACATTTAGAATAATATTCTGTCAACAAAGGCTTTTCATAGCCCAAACTTACCGCTTTATCAAGACTTGCACAGGCTTCCTTAGGTTTTGCTGTTTCAAATAAAATCAATGCTTTATTTACATAGGCCTGGGCGAATTTCGGATCGATAGAAATTGCTTTATTCACATCGGCAAGCGCTTCTTTATTTTTTTTCAGTTTGAAGTATACATCGCCTCTACCACTGTAGAGAAGCGATTCTGGTTTTTCGGAAATCAGCTGATTATAATCTTTAAGGGCCCCTTCAAGATCGCCGCTGTTCTTTTTAAGATTGGCCAATCCGGTCCTTGCATAGATGTTATCGGGTGCAAAACTCAGAATCTGATTCAAATCTTTTGCAGCAAAATCTTTTTTGCCTAAATTTTCGTAGACTTTCGAACGGGTAAGATACATATCTGCATTTTCCGGTTCAAGTTTAAGTCCCTGATTAAGATAATCCAAAGCAGCCTGTTTATTTCCTTTTTGACCGTGGATAGAGCCTAAATTGGCATATACCGCGGCAGACATAGGATCGGCCTTCAGTGCAGATTCATACGATTTAAAAGCTGCATTTGTTTTACCGAGTCTTCTTTGTGAAGTTCCCAGGTAATTATAATATTCTGATTTGAATTTCTGGATTTTTTCGGTCTGAACCAGCTTGGAATATTCTTCTTCCGCACATTTGTAATCTGCTTTACGGAAACAATCTTCGGCAATTTTTTTATCCTGTGCGTGCAGTGATAATGTTGCTAAAGCTAAAAAAAATAGAGTGTTTTTCATGAGGTTATATTTTGTTTGTTGATCACTTTTCTGGCGAGCGCAGCAAATATCACTCCCAATAAAGTTCCAACAAACGCCCCCACCAAAATATCTATCGGGAAATGCACTCCTAAATAAATGCGGCTGTATGCTACGATTACAGCCCACACAAATATAGCATAAGGAAACCATTTAAGCTTATTTTTTAATAAAATACTTAAAAAGGTTGCCAAAAAGAACGTATTGGATGCATGTGCAGAATAAAAACCGAACTGTCCGCCACATTTTACAATCCTCATATGATCCTGTAAAACCGGGTCGTGACAGGGTCTTAATCTCTCAATCCCGTGTTTAAAGACACCGGCAAGCTGATCCGATATGGTAACGCCTATTGCAATAAAGATCAGAATAAAAACTAATGACCTTAGTTTGTAACTTTTAAACAGAAAATAGCAGAAGATAATATAAAGCGGAACCCAGATCCATGTGCTGGAAATCAGTATCCAGAACTGGTCAAAAGAGGAATTCCCTAAATTATTGAGAAATAAAAAAAGTTTTTTATCTTCCTGAATAATCTCCTCCATATACTATCTGCTTACAGGGCCTTCATAGGTTTCATCTTCTGAAGGTTTGGGTTTAGGAGGTTCATTTGAAGACTGGGAGTCTGTAAGGATATCATTTTGGACATCTTTCATCGGATTAAAATCTTTTGCGGCATCTTTTACTTTTTCAATCTCACGTTTAATCTCAGAAACAGGGTTATCTGTCTCTTTCATGATCTCCGTTTTGATGTCTTCCACTGCACCGCGCATCTTTCTTACCCCTGCACCCAGATCACGCGCGATTTGAGGAAGTTTATCCGGTCCGAATAATACTACGATTGCCACGGCAATCAATGCCATTTCTCCAATGCTTAGTTCCATAATACAAAATTACAAAAGATAAGTGAATCTCAATACTTATTATGAAGTTTTAATAAAATATTAAGTTTGAAATTATTTACTGAACTGCAATAAGGCATTGTATAAATATCTGCATCTCAATTCACAAACAAATCAGACTATTAAAAAAACAAAAATGAAACTCATTTAAAGTTCGTTTTAATCGAGTTTTTCTTTTTTTATTTCTTTTTTCTGAAAATTAAAATATGTGATGATAACACTTACCGCCATTAAAATAAAAGCCAGAAAAAAAGGTGCCCCCGAAAACTTAAACGGTGCTTCATCATGCGTAAAGAAATAAAACAGATTCGTCATCATCGGCGGACCAATGATCGCTGTTGCACTCATCAGACTGGTAAGAGCTCCCTGAAGTTCTCCCTGTTCGTTGGAAGGAACATTTTTTGTAATAACCGACTGAAGCGCAGGCCCACAGATCCCACCCAAACAATAAGGAATTAAAAAGACAAACATCATCCATCCCTGAGTGGCAAATGCAAACAATAACATCCCAATAGCGTAAAGTGTTAATCCGTAATAGATGCTTTTTTGCTCTCCCAATTTCGGAGTTGTCCATCTTATCAATCCACCCTGGACTAATCCTACGAGCAGCCCTACTACTCCTAAAGAAATCCCTACCATTCTCTCATTCCAGCTAAACTTGTACATCGTGAAGAAACTCCAGTTACTCTGAACGGCATGTCCGGCAATATAAATTAAAATTAAAGAAACTATTAAACCAGATATTTCAGGATGTTTACCCAAAAACTTAAAAGACCCGATCGGGTTGGCTCTTTTCCAGTTGAATTCCCTTCTTTTATCTTTATCAAGACTTTCCGGAAGAATGAAATAACCATATAGGAAATTCAACAGACACAATCCTGCAGCCGCATAAAACGGCACTCTCGCTCCATAATGTCCTAACAGTCCTCCCAATACCGGCCCGATGATAAATCCGAGTCCGAAGGCAGCCCCGATAAGTCCGAAATTCTTCGCCCGGTCCTCATCTGTAGAAATATCTGCAATGTAGGCACTTGCGGTAGTTACACTTGCCCCTGTAAGTCCGGCAATTATTCGCCCTATAAACAGCCACGTAATGGTGGGGGCCAGAGCGAGCAGAATATAGTCTATAGCAAATCCGAAAAGAGAGATAAGAATAATCGGTCTCCTTCCAAATTTATCACTTAGATTACCTACAACCGGAGAAAAAACAAATTGCGTAAATGCATAGGCAAATCCCAGCCAACCGCCATATTTTGCAGCCTCGCTTATATCGATGTGAATTAGCTGCTCAATAAGCTTGGGAACTACCGGAATGATAATTCCCCATCCCGTAATATCAATTAGGAGCGTAATAAATATGAAGCTCATTGCCGCTTTCTTTCTCGAGTTTTCCATAATGGTGCAAAAATAATCAAATCAGTAAAAATAATGATTCTAAATTGCGGGTAATGAATGGGTAATGATAAACCGATAATGGGGAATTATGAATGACTAATTGTGAATTTTTGCTGTTTCTTTATAGTCAGTATTAAATTTTAGATGCCAACCTCTTCTGAAAGGCTGAAATATTGAAATGGCCGGCTACCGCCCTAGCCCAGATTGAGCGGCATGTCTGAGCTCTTTTCTTTTTTTGGCTGCGGCGGCTTCGCCGCCGCAGCCAAAAAAAGAAAAAGCGAGTAGCGAAAGCTGGAAATTGCTCAAAAAAAATTATATAAATACAATTCGACGAAGTCAAAAGCTCCTAATTGAGTTGAAGAGTTTTGAGATTGTAGAGTGTGAGTTTAAAGGATTAATATAAATACAATCAGTAAGCAACCAACAATTGACAGCAAACAAAAAAGCCTTTCCGAATGGAAAGGCTTTTCTTATTTATTGTAGTTTACTTTTATTTTGAAGCAAGTACTTCTTTGTTGGTCGTTGATTTACCATGAACTTCATCTTCCTTCCCTGTTTTCAGGAAATCATAGGCAATAGCCGATGCTACGAAGATGGATGAGTACGTACCGAAACCGATACCAATCAACATCGCAAACATAAATCCTCTTAAGTTATCTCCACCGAAAATGAAGATGGCTAAAATTACCAGGATTGTAGTAAATGAGGTGTTGAAGGTTCTACCCAATGTACTGGAAATTGAATCATCAAATAATCCTGCTAAGGTTAATGATTTCTTTTCTCTCAAGTATTCCCTGATCCTGTCAAAGATAATTACCGTATCGTTGATGGAGTATCCTAATACCGTAAGGATCGCAGCAATGAAATCCTGGTTGATCTCCATATTGAAAGGCATGTATTTATGAAGCAATGAATAAGCTCCCAGAATGATAATTGCATCGTGGAACAATGCCGCAACCGCTCCAAGAGAGAACTGCCATTTTCTGAATCGTGCCAGAATATAGATAAAGATAATTCCCAATGCTCCCAATACTGCATATACCCCGTGAGTTTTGATATCATCAGCAACGGAAGGACCTACTTTTTCAGATGAAATAATTCCTGCATGCTCTTTATCCGCAGATTTAAAATCTTTTAACGTTGTTCCTGCAGGCAATTCTGATTTCAACCCTTCGTACAGCTTCTGCTCAATAACCTGGTCTGCTTTTAAAGATTCATCTTCGATAAGGTAATCGGTAGAAATCTTCAATTGGTTGTTGCTTCCGAAAGTTTTGGCTTCCACAGAAGAGTTTTTACCATCTTCCGTTTTGAACATTGCTGTTAATTTATTTTCGATATTTTCTGCTTTCACATCTCTGTCGAATCTTACTACATAGTTTCTACCACCGGTAAAGTCGATACCGTATTTAAAACCGTGAGTAGCGATTGAAATGATACAAACTACCGTTAAAACAGCTGAGAAAATATAAGCATACTTTCTTTTCCCGATGAAATCGATCCATGTATTTCTGAATAGATTCTTCGTAGCCGGCGTCCATACAGAAAGTCCTTTGCCTTTGCTCAATCTTGAGAAGATCATCACTCTGGAAAGCAGTACGGACGTGAATAAAGTCATTGCAACCCCGATCATCAAGGTCAAAGCAAAACCTTTGATAGGTCCTGTTCCGAAGAAGAACAATACAACCGCCGTTAAGAAAGTAGTTGTGTGACCGTCAATAATCGCATTCAATGCATGTTTGAAACCGTCTTTATATGCTTCAAGGATACTTTTCCCTGCAAATAATTCTTCTTTTGTTCTTTCATAAATGATAACGTTCGTATCGACCGCAACAGCCATTGTAAGAACGATACCCGCGATACCAGGAAGCGTAAGCGTAAAGTCGCCGGAATCCATAATACCGAAAATATAGAAAAGGTTGATGATCATTGCAATAACTGCATAAACCCCTGCTCCACCGTAATAGAAAATGATATATACGATGATAATTGCAAATGCAATCATGAATGACATTAAACCTGCATCAATAGATTCCTGTCCTAGAGAAGGACCTACAACCGTAGCCTGAACTACTTTTGCACCTGCAGGCAATTTACCTGCTCCTAATACGTCAACAAGTTCTTTTGCTTCTTCCTGAGAGAAGTTACCGGAAATCTGTGTTCTACCGTTCGGGATTGCGTTTACAACGTTCGGCGCTGTATACACTCTGTTGTCAAGCGTTACGGCAACAGGTTTTCCGACGTTTTTCTCGGTTAAAGTTTTCCATTCTTTTGCTCCTTTGGAATCCATCTGCATGTCTACCACCACTCTGCTCAGTTCATCATAACCGATACTGGCAGTTTCCACAGCACCATCTACAGGAGCTTTCTGGTTGATATTACCTCTGATGGCATATAATACTAAGCTTTCAGCATCTGTAGCCTCAGGCTTGTATCCCCACATGAATTGGGTATATTTAATGTTGGCAGGACGTAAAGACTGTGCTACTTTGCTGTTTAGGATTTTGTTTACAGCAGCCGTATCAGATAACTTTACGTTGGCAACACCATTGGTTTTTAATCTGTCAATGTGTAAAAGGTTCATGAAGTTTACATTCTTAGCAACTCCCATAGAATCACCTTTTGCAGCAACCATTGTAGTAATGGTCTGGAAATAAGGCGCAATTTCAGGGACCTGCTGCACTTCCCAGAACTGAAGCTTTGCAGAAGTCTGAAGCATCTTTTTCACTTTATCGATATCCTTCATACCAGGCATTTCTACAGAAATTCTGGCGGTACCAGGAACTCTCTGAACATTTGGCTGGATGGCTCCGAGCTTATCAATTCTGGTTCTGATAACTTCGAAAGCTGTTCCTACAGAGGCATCGATCTTTCTTTTAACAATAGCTTTTACCTGCTCATCAGGCGTGTTGTACTTTACTTCAGTAAGCGTAGTATTTCCGAAAAGTTCCGGATCTGCCAGCTTGAAGTTGGTACCTTTAGCTTTGTTGATTGCATCGAACTGCTCAAAGAAATTGTCGATGTACGATTTTGTAGAATTCTTCTGAACTTCATCCGTTTTGTTCAAAGCCTCAATAAGAACAGGGTTTGTGGAATAATTGGTTAAATCATTCACAAGGTCTCTCTGGTTAATTTCCAAAAGAACGTTGATCCCTCCTTTCAAGTCAAGACCAAGTTTCATTTCCTTGTCTTTGGCTTTGGTGTAATAAAGTTTTGTGAATCCAAGATTCAGTGTATCCTTAGAAAGTCTTGCGATTTCTTTCTGATACTTCTCCGGATTGTCTCCTGCAATAGCAGTCGCCTGCTTTTCAATTTTGCTGGCGTACCATGTTGGTAATAGCTCGTTTAAGCAAATCAACCCTAGTACAATAGCAACAATTGTAATAAGTCCTTTTCCTTGCATTTTGTTATAACTACGTTAAATTAAGTCGGCAAATATAATCATTTTCTTGAATTTTATGAATTTTTAACAACAGAAATCATTTATTTTCAGATATATCGGTATTCTTATTTTTATTTAAGATTTAATAATTTTTTCATGCTATTTTAATGAATATTATAAAGTTTTTATGGTACGAAATTTTCATTCTGATTTAATACACTAAATATCAAAATATTATGAAAAATCTACTTTTTTGTGCCGGTATCTTTTCTTTCAGCATCTTTAATGCACAAAGCATTAACCTGGAAGAGTTTGCAACCGGTTTTACGGCTCCGGTAGAAATTACCCACGCCAACGACAGCAGAATGTTTGTTGTGCAGCAAAACGGCATTATTAAAATCGTACAGCCGGATGGCACGGTAAATTCGTCCAACTTTTTGAATATCAGTTCAAAAATCACTTATGGAGGTGAAAGAGGGCTTTTGGGACTCGCATTTCATCCTCAATACTCGACGAACGGGTATTTTTTTGTGTATTACAATGACACCAGTGGAAACATTACTGTAGCACGATACACCAGAAGTTCCAATCCGGACATTGCTGATGCTACAACAGAAAAAATTATTTTAAACCAGCCGAAGCCATTCGACAATCATAACGGCGGAAGCATTCATTTTGCGCCGGACGGTTATTTATGGATTGTAACCGGTGACGGAGGAAGTGGGGGCGACCCCAACAACAATGGGCAGAATAAAAATTCTCTGCTGGGAAAAATGTTACGGCTAGACATCAATTCTACCGGGCCATACAATATTCCTCCGGGAAATCCTTTTGTGGGGACGGACGGGGCAGATGAAGTCTGGGCTTACGGATTGAGAAATGCATGGAAATTCAACTTTGATACGGTTTCCGGCAATGTTATGATTGCAGATGTTGGACAAGGTAATATTGAAGAGATCAACAGAATGCCCCTTACGCAAGCCGGAATTAATTACGGGTGGAGATGTTACGAAGGAAATAATGCATACAACACATCAGGATGCGCGGCACAATCTACCATGACTTTCCCTGTTGCAGCCTATGATCATTCAGGCGGAAAATGCTCTATTACAGGAGGATATATCTACAGAGGCACACAATATCCCGCACTGCAGGGAAAATATATTTTTGCCGATTACTGCTCTACCCAGATCGGAATTCTGAATAACGATGATTCCATTACCTGGTCGGCGGCATTTTCCGGAAATAATTTTTCAACTTTCGGAATTAATAATCAGAACGAACTTTTTGCAGCAGCAGTGAATAACGGCAAGATATTCAGAATCACCACGTCTACTTTAAGTACAAACGAAAATGATCTTTCAACACAGATAAAAATTTATCCGAATCCGGCTTCGAAAAAAGTTTTCATTGAAGGAATTAAAGATAAAAACACAACAGCTGACATCACTAATACTGAAGGAAGAAAAGTATTGGAAAAGGCAAAAATTGAAAGCGATAACAGCTTAAATATTTCAGGAATACCGGCCGGAGTTTATTTCATTCATCTGAATGACGGTAATCAGAAATCATACAGTAAAAAATTAATTATTAAATAGTTCAGACTGTTCTGTAAAGAGCTTCAGTCAGTTTTGACTGGAGCTTTTTTTAAAAAATACAAAACTACAATTACAGGCAGGATAAGAAGTAACTTTAGAGCAATAGAAAATCTTTCTGTCTCACAATCAAACAATTGAGTGGTAATTAAAGAAACAAAAAGGAAAGCAATTATAAAAAATACAGTTTCCCAAATTGATAATTGTTTCTGTTGTTCATTCTTATTGTCCCGGTTGTTTTTTAAGCTTAAAATCCAGAATCCCAGAAACAGAATCATATATGGAAACGTCCATATCCTATAGGTATCATATGCAATGGAATGCAGGATCAACGGCAGCCCTGTAATTAAAATCAACATAATAAACAATGAAATATTCTTTTTTAATTTAAATTCTTTAAAAATCATCCATAAACAAAAAAGAATAGGAATTCCGTAAAATATTGTTGCTTTCGAAATAAAAACTCTCTGTATAAAATGCCCGTGCTCTTCCCTGAAATAATATGTAAAACTTTTGGTATAAGCTGAGCAGACAGAACCTGCTACACCTTCTGAAATTGATGAGTCTTTTAAATAGGAAAAGATCTGAGGATAGTAATCTCCTCCACTGATTTCCTGATAAAAAGAAATAAAAAACGCAGTAAGAAAGGGTAAGATTAAAAATAAAATGAGCCTTTTTAAAATATTGCCGGAGAAAATATTTTTAATTGAAAAATCCCCCTCAGGCATTTGATTTACGAGGATTGCAAAGCAGCACACGGGAAGCATCAAAAAAACCGAAATCTCATGAATAAAAATACTGAAAACCGCGACCAGCGACGATAGAAACATTTTATTCCGTGCTATGAGATCAACTGCTAAAATGGTCAGCAAAAAAATAACGTGATCCAAATACCCTATCAGATGGGCTGAAAAAACAATGTATTGAGAAAGCAGGAAAATGACAAAAAACAATATTCTGTAAAAACTTTTCGCGTTTTTCAGAGTTTCCCGGAAAGCAATCTTCACAAGTAAAAAATACAGTGCAGCCAATATCGCGATTGAAAGAACAGTAATAGACAGTATATTTTTTTCAGATAAAAAGCCGAATATCTCTCCGGCCAGGCCTCTTTTGATAAATCCGAACCTATAATCCAATAACCAGTGAGACTGTGCCCACTGGTTAGGTATTCTTATCGTTTTAAAAACACTGAAAATCAGTGCGTATAAATAAAGAAATATCAGAAGAAATTTCCTGTACATAAAATCAGATCGTCATGGAGAAAATCCTCGTTTCCGGTTTATTTCTCATCATTCTGAGATCAAAAACCATGGCTACATTTCTCGTAAAAGCCCGTCCTTTCTCTGTAATCTGGATGTGGTGACCGTTTATTTCCACCAATTCATCATTCTCCATTTCCTTCAGCATTCCAAAAGCATTTTCAAGCTCGGGGAAGGAATTATTGATATCAAAAGTTGTTTCAAGCTGACACATCAGGTTCAGAATATGTCTTCTTACCGTAAGATCTTCATTATTCAGGATATGACCTTTCACGACAGGAATCTGTCCTTCTTCCACCATTTTCTGATATTCTTCCACCGTTTTTATATTTTGGGCAAAAGCATACCACGAGTCTGAAATGGCAGACATTCCCAGACCAACCATCAATTGGGTTTTGCTGGAAGTATAGCCCATGAAATTCCGGTGTAATTTTTTTTGGATAAGTGATTGGTACAGATCATCATGTTCTAAAGAAAAATGATCCATTCCCACTTCAATGTAACCTAATTCTTCCAGTAATTTTTTACCGTCTTCATACAAACGGCGTTTTTCTTCACCGCTCGGAAGGTCGTTTTCATCAAAACCTCTCTGTCCTACTCCTTTTACCCAGGGAACATGAGCATAAGAATAGAAAGCAAGACGGTCCGGCTTCAGTTCCATCGTTTTTCGGATGGTATACTCCATCGCTTCCCAGGACTGATGCGGAAGCCCGAAAACAAGATCATGACTTATTCCTCTGTAGCCGATTTCCCTTGCCCATTCCGTTACATTTTTTACATTTTCAAAAGGCTGGATCCTGTTGATTGCTTTCTGAACTTTCAGGTCGTAATCCTGCACGCCGAAGCTTACTCTTCTGAAGCCTAGATCATACAGGGTCTGAAGATGTTCTCTTGTGGTATTATTGGGATGCCCTTCGAATGAGAACTCCTGATCTTCCGCAATTTCAACGGTTTCAAAAATTCCCTCCAGAAGAGTTTTCAGGTTTTGCGGTGAAAAGAAAGTGGGTGTTCCGCCTCCTAAATGAAGCTCTTTCAGCTTAGGTTTTTCATTAAACAGGTTAAGATAAAGCTGCCATTCTTTCAATACGCTTTCCAGGTACGGAATTTCCACGCTGTGCTGTTTGGTAATGCGTTTATGGCAGGCACAAAAAGTACACAATGCCTCACAAAAAGGTAAATGAATATAGATAGAAATCCCTTCTTCTGCATTCGATTCCTTAAAAGTTCTGATCACACTCTGCTTCCAAAATTCCGGAGAAAAACCGCTTTCGTCCCAATATGGAACGGTAGGATATGAGGTGTATCTAGGACCGGGAATATTATATTTATCTATTAAAGAATTCATTTTGATTTAAAATTTTAATGAACTTTCAGCAAGTTTCATATTGCAAAATTACGCATAACTGATGAATTTTTAACCATGAAATATATTAGGCCTTTTTCAGAAATTTGTAACCCATCTAAATACCTTTCAGAATATAATTTTCATTAATGAAATTCTATCTTTTCCTGCAAAAACAACGGTATTATTATCAATCCATTGGCAAACGAAAAATCCCTTTTCATCAGAAATCTTTTTCCACGTTTTCCCGAAATCTGATGAATAACTGATGTGCTGATCTCCAACAGAAATAATTTCTTTTCCTCGGGAGCCCGGCTTAATTTTAACGCACGTTGTGTAACCGGCGTTTTCCCCGGAAGCCTGAATCTGCCAGCTTTCACCACCACTATTGGTTGTGGCGATATTATTGATGTTGGCTTCCTGCTTGGTGTAATCTCCTCCTGCAACAATACCGAATCGGGATACAGGATCAATATCCAAAGAATATATTCCGGTTGAAGAACTGCCATTAACAAAGTTCACTTCTTTTCCGTATAATTTTTCACCCATTTTATAGGAATAAAACTGTCGCGATTTTTTGCCGCCTGTCACAAACCAGAACTCCTCATTATGAATAAAAACGTTTGAATTGCTTGCAGCAAAGGCAGCTTCCCCTTCTCCTATTTCAAATGATGTTTCACAAGGCAAATTTTCCCAGCTTTTACCGCTGTTTCTTGTTATTACGATATTCATGCATTTTCCGTAAGGATCGCCCAGTGCAATGCCATTTTCTCCTGAAAAAGCAAACGCATCATAAAAAGCATTTTTGGCGGTATCGGTATGAACGATCTGGTATTTCAAACTTCTTTTATCAATTTTTAAAAAATAAGCAGGACTCTCAATATTAATTGCGTAAAAATGTTTTTTATCCTGAGCCAGCGTCCGAAACTGCAGTTTTTGTTCAGATAACCTGATCTGTTTCTGATTTTCAGGATTTTTTAAATCAACATATCCGAATTTCGAATCTGTACCACTGTACCAGATTTTATTGTCATAGACCTGTAAAGCACGGATGCTTATTTTATCATTTAAAATAGTTTTAAAACTTTCTATCTTCTGAGAGAATGCAAATACTCCGAAGAATAAAAATAAAAATGGCAATATTTTTTTCATAGATAACAAAAATAAAAAATCCACAGAATTCTGTGGATTTTATTTGATTATATTGTTTTTACAGATCCAGATCCGTTTTTTGTAGAGGTTCCTGTTCAGCTTTGAATGTTTCGCCGTAACCCACCTTATGAAGTTTACTGTGTCTGAGACTATAAGTGAAATAAATAATCACCCCTAAAGCAAGCCATGCCAGTGAAAGGTATTTAGCCTCGTGGCTAAGGTTCCAGATCAGATAAATATTGATACAGATTCCCAGAGTAGCAATTACAGGAAGTGCAGGAACTTTAAATGTTCTTGGCATGTTAGGCTCTTTCTTTCTTAAGATCCACACTGCCACACAAACCATTGTAAACGCGAATAAAGTACCGAAGCTGGTCATATCCGCCAATTTACTGATCGGTGTAAATGCTGCTACCGTTGCAATGATGATTCCCAGAAGCATTAAACTTTTTGCCGGTGTTTTTCTTATAGGGTGCACATCGCTGAACATTTTAGGAATAAGTCCGTCTTTGGACATTCCTAAGAAAATTCTTGACTGCCCCATGATCATCACCATTAATACGGAGATCAAACCTACTGTTGCTGCAATGGTAATGATATACCCTGCCCAGCCTTGTCCTGCGATTTCAAATGCATAAGCAACAGGAGCTTTAATAGCGTCCGGATATTTTCCCTGCGGATTAAAGTCCGAGTAATGCATCATTCCCGTTAAAACAAGAGATACAAGAATATAAAGTCCTGTACAAACCAAAAGAGAAACAATGATTGCAAAAGGAACATCTTTTTTAGGGTTAATTGCCTCTCCCGCCTGTGTAGAAACCGCATCGAATCCTACATAAGCAAAGAAGATTGCAGCGGCTCCCGAAATAATCCCCTGAATACCATACGCTTCTTTCAGGTTTTCCCCTTCTTTTACCATCGTAGCGGCAGGAATGAAAGGATCCCAGTTATCTGTATTAATAAAGAATACCCCCGCAATAATTACGAAAAGAACTGCAGAAACCTTCATAATTACGATAAGGTTATTTGCCTTAGCCGCTTCTTTAGTCCCTTTGATAAGGATAGAAATTACAAAAAGTACAATAAGGAAAGCCGGCAGATTCATAGAAAAACCTTCTCCAGTATAACTTGCAGGATCTGAGGTAAGGTAATCGGGAAGATGAAGACCGAACATTTTTAATAACTTGTTAAAATATCCCGACCAGGAAACTGCTACCGTCATAGATCCCATCGCATATTCGAGGATGAGCCCCCAACCGATAATCCATGCAAAGATCTCACCCACCGTTCCATACGCATACGCATACGCTGAACCTTCAACAGGCAGAATAGAAGCAAATTCTGAATAACATAATGCTGCAAACACGCAAGCAATTCCTGCAATAATAAAGGAAAGAGCCAATGCAGGTCCTGCATGATAATAGGCTCCGGTACCTGTAAGTACGAAAATTCCTCCTCCAATGATAGCACCGATCCCGATAGCCGTAAGACTCCATTTACCGAGTACTCTTTTGAGCTGACTGCTTTTCATATCGTTTTCGAAAGCACTCATCGGTTTCTTGGTCCAAATTTTAGACATATTTTATTATTTATTAAAGATTTACGAAAATATAAAAATTTTAGAAACCTTAACGTTTATTACTAGATTTTCGTCATTTATTTTACCAAAAGGCTGATAAAAAACTGATTTTCATATTATTTAAATCATTTTAAAGTGTGCCTTTTTTTGTTTATTTTTGATCTCATGAATCTATATGAGCTTTTCGTAAAGCCCTACGAAACCTACACAAACCTGCAGATTTCCCTTGAAGCCTTCGCTACTGTATTCGGAATTCTAAGCGTTTATTTTTCCATTAAAAAGAATATCTGGGTCTATCCTACCGGTATTATTTCAACATTGATTTATGTATACATTCTTTTCAATTTCGGGCTGTTGGGCGACTGTATGATTAATGTTTATTATACCATAATGAGTATTTACGGATGGATTCTGTGGGCAAAAAATTCGGAAGACCATGTTCATGTGGATGTTTCATGGGCTACAAAAAAAGAATGGATGTATGGGATTTTACTTTTTGCCTTAAGTTTAATCTTAGTAACTGTAGTGTATTATTATAAACCGTACATCGACAGCAGTTTTTCAATGGAAAACGTCAGTCTGGGTTTGTACCACCTGGATTGGGGCAACTGGCTGGATGTTGTAACCACTTCCGTATTTCTTGTGGGAATGTGGTTTATGGCAAAAAGACGTATTGAAAACTGGATCTTCTGGATCATTGGAGATTTTATCTGCATTCCGATGATGATTTATAAAGGTCTCGGTATCACTTCGGTTCAATATTTGGTATTTACTATAATGGCAGTCCAGGGCTATATTACCTGGAAGGAAAGTTTAAGAAAAAAGTCAGAAAAGTCATGAAAAATTTATTAAAAATAGCATTTAGCGTTGTAACGATAGCAAGTTTAGCATCGTGTACAGCATATACAGATCCTTACGCAAGTACATATGGAGATCCGTACTATGATAACGGATATTATTACGCCCCTCAAGGTTATTATGGCGGAGACGGATATTGGGGAAACGACGGGTATTACTACCGGAACAATATGAACTATTATTATGATAACGGCATGCCGTACTACTATCAGAACTATAATAATTCTAGAAGAAAAGTTTATATTGAGAGAAGATCTGATGGTACAGCAACCTCTGCAAGGCCTAATAACGGATTCAGAGGAGGTGTAAATGATGGTACTTCCAATAATAACGGAAGTTTCAGAAACAGCAACAAGCAGAATAACAACCAGAGACCAAATAACGGCTTCAGGAACCAGCAGCAGAATACGCAGAAACCTCAAAGCAACAGCGGAGGCTTCAGAAATAATTCTTCGGGCAATTCTAACAACGGTGGTTTCAGGAACAGTTCAGGATCTACAACCCAGCAAGCTCCATCGCAGCCGAATACCAATCGGAATACCAATGGAGGCGGATTTAGATAAAACGATTATAAATAAGAAAACGGGCAGCTAACACTGTTCGTTTTTTATTTTAATTGTAGTAATTTTGCCAGCTTAATTTATATAAATATCAGCTCCATGGAATTTTACAAATATCAGGGTACAGGAAATGATTTCGTAATGATTGACAATCGTTCGGGAGAATGGGATGATCTTTCAATTGCCAGTATTCAGAAACTTTGTCACCGCCGCTTCGGAATCGGTGCAGATGGACTGATTAAAATAAATAAGTCAGAAGGATTTGATTTTGAAGTGGATTATTATAATTCAGACGGCTCAAAAAGCTTTTGCGGAAACGGTGCCCGCTGCTCAGTGGCCTTTGCTTTTTTTCTTGATATTTTTGAAGGTAAATGCAGCTTTACAGCCATTGACGGAGCGCATGAAGCGGAAATTCATAACGGAATTGTAAAACTGAAAATGAATGATGTGGAAACCATCTCTCAAGATGGCAGCGATACTGTGATGGACACCGGCTCGCCACATTACGTCAAGTATGTTGAAGATCTCGTTAGTTATAATGTTTTTGCAGAAGGTAGCGGAATCCGAAATTCTGAAGATTACAGAGAAAAAGGAATCAATGTGAACTTCGTGGAAAAAATTAATGATGGCGAAATATTTGTAAGAACCTATGAACGAGGTGTTGAGGACGAAACCTACAGCTGTGGTACAGGAGTTACAGCTTCGGCTTTAACTTTTCTCCAAAATAACAATCTAATTTCCGTGAATGTACAGACTTTAGGAGGAAATCTTAAAGTATATGCTGAAAAAAACGGAAATTCTTTCACAAACATTTGGCTGGAAGGTCCTGCAAAACAAGTTTTTAAGGGAAAAACAGACCTTTTATAAAAAATATAATCAAACGGTACATGAAAAAAGCTATACTCATCATTATCCTGCTTGTTTTTGTAATAGGTGGATTTTTTGGTTTTAGATTTTATACTAAATATTACGGGAATAATATTAAAAAGGACGGATATGTTTTAATTCCCCATAATGCCGGCTTTAAACAGATCTTAGATTCTGCCGCAAAATATGTGGATAGTAAAGAAACATTTGAAGCAGTAGCCAAAGAAAAAGATCTGGAAAAATATTTCAAACCCGGGCGCTACCATTTTCAGAAAGGATTGGGAAATGCTCATCTTGTGAATATGATCAAAGCGGGAAATCAAAGTGAGAACAGCTTTAGAATCGGTGATTTCGGAGACGTTTATCAGATGCTTGGTAAGGTAACCAAAAAAACGGAACTGGATTCTTTACAGTTTGTAAAAGGACTAAACACCATTGCCGCTGAAAAAGGGTATAACAGTGCGGAAGATCTTAAAAAATATTTCTTCATCGATACGTATAACTTTTTCTGGACGGTAACACCGGAAGAGTTTTTCAAAAAGTTTAACGATCAGTATAACGATTTCTGGAATTCTGAAAGAAAAGTAAAAGAGCAGCAGTCAGGGCTTACAAGAGAACAGATTTATGCATTAGCTTCTATTGTTTATAAAGAATCCGGCGGTAAAAAGGATGAAATGAAAACGATTGCAGGGCTTTATCTTAACCGCTACAGAAAAGGTATGAAATTACAGTCGGACCCAACGGTAATTTATGCCATTAATAAACAGACTAATTTCCAACAACCCATTAAAAGGGTTTTCTATAAACACTTATCTACACCATCTCCCTATAATACTTATGCCAATAAAGGTATTCCTCCCGGGCCTATTTGTGTAGTAGATAAAAATTCTGTTGACGCAGTTTTAAATGCTGAAAAAAACGATTATATTTTTATGTGTGCCGATCCTGCAAGATTAGGATACCACAAGTTCACTGCAAGTGCCGAGCAGCATGCGATTAACGCAAAAGCGTATCAGGACTGGCTAAACTCTAACAATATAAAATAATAATCATAATTAACTTTTTTTAACAATTTAATAATTAACATTTCGCGTTTTAAAGCGACATATATATTTACAAATAATAAATTAGGCTTAATATTTGAAGTTAGAATCAATTGATAATTTCATAATATTAAGAGAAATCTTTCACGATTTTACACAAAAAATACCTTATGAATCAGACGGAAATCATTAACATTTTTACAAGAAAAACCTTAGGGCTTACTTTTGTACTTTCGGCAGCGGCCTTGGCTTTTGCACAGGAGAAGGTAGGTATTTCGGGATCAGTCGTCAGCAAGAACAACCAGCCCGTTCCTTATGCTTCTGTTACATTCAGTAATAAAGCAAACAAACAGTTCAGCGATGCAGCTCTTACGGATGAAAAAGGACAATATAAGCTTGACCTTACTCCCGGACAGTATGACATTACTGTTGAGGCAATCGATTACAAAAAGAGTGTCGTTACAAAACAGATTGCAGCGGCAGGAAATATCGGTGCGCTTTCTATCGATCCGGAAACAAGTGCAACCAACATTAAAACAGGAGAAATTCAGGGAGTTGTTATTACAGCACCTTCTACGAAACCGTATAAAGTTGAGCTGGATAAGAGGACCTATGATCCTTCTCAGGATATTGTAAGCAAAGGAGGAAATCTCCAGGATGTTCTGTCCAATGTCCCTTCGGTTTCTGTAGATACCGACGGAACAGTTTCAATGAGAGGTAGTTCTAATGTAAGGTTTTTGATTAACGGTAAACCATCTGCATTATTAGGAATTGATGATGGAGCCAATGCTTTACAGAGTATTCCGGCTGATCAGATTGAGAGAATTGAAGTCATTACCAACCCTTCTTCTAAATTTGAAGCAAGCGGAACAGCAGGGATTTTAAATATCATTTTAAAGAAAAATAAAAAAACAGGATTCAACGGAAGTATAACTGGAACCTTAGGATACCTTCCACAAACTAACCTGAATACCAATTTAAGCTGGAGAAAAGGAAACTTTACCTGGTTCCTGAATGGGGGCGGAGGATACAGAGAATCTAAAAATACCAGCAGAAATGATGATTACTTCAGCAATGCAGTGCGTGATGATGATCAGATACAAAGAAACACAAACTCCGAAAACAATAGCAAGAACAACAATTATAATGCTTCTGCCGGAATCGTTTATGATATTACCGATAAAACTTCTGTGAATGCATCCGGTACGGTAAGAACATTCGATAATGAAAGTGTAGGAAATATTGATTATTTCTACGATTTCTTAAGAATTCCAAACAGTACTTCCCGTAGAATCAATTTAGGTACAAATAACAACCTTGCATTTCAAGGAGATTTAGGATTAGATCATAAATTTGATGACAAAGGACAAAATTTATCACTATCATTAAGTTTGCAGAGAAATCGTTCTTATAATGATACTGATATTGATCAGACGCGTGACGGTTTATTTGAGTTAAAAAATATTGTCAATCAAAACACCATCAATAGAACCATAATTGCCAAAGCTGATTATGAACTTCCACTTGGTGAAAATTCTAAGCTTGAAGCTGGTTACCGTTTAGATGTCAACAATAACGATTACAGTAATGACGTACAGCAAAGTACTAAAGTCACTCCTGTTTTATCTTTCTTAAAACCATATACTTATGATGCTACATATAAGGAGATGTTTAATGCTTTATATGTACAGTTTAAAAGTAAAATCGGAAACTTGGGATATCAATTAGGTCTAAGAGATGAAATTTCAAATATTGATATTTTTTATAAAAACTTAGTTCCTACAAGCCCTGCTTTAAATACCAGAAAGAATTATAACAATCTCTTTCCAAGTGTATATTTAAGCTACGAATTTGCAAAGGATAATCAGTTATTATTGAATTATACAAGGAGAATTGACCGTCCAAGATCATTCTTCATGATTCCAAACCCTAATTATAACGATAACCAGAATATTTTTGACGGTAATATTGATCTAAATCCTTCATATGTTGATTCTTATGAATTCGGGTATAGTATTTCCAAGAAAAAATTTACAATCAATCCTACATTATATTACAGACACCAGACCGACGACACTAAAATGTTAGTATATAACAAATTAGCTGAAGATGAGAATGGAAATATCCTTATTCCTAAAGTTATTGAGTCTCATACAAAACCAATTAATCTTGGTACTGATGATCGATTCGGATTGGATCTAAACTTTAATTGGGATGCAACAAGTTGGCTGAAATTCCTCGGAAATGTTGATTTATTCGGATATAATACTAAAGGAAGTACTACTTATGATACTTTTGATTTTGATGGAAACCCTACCCAAGCCATTGCTAATTTTGAAGGAAAGGGATTTTCAACAAGAGCCCGGCTTACTTCTACAGTAAAAGTTGACAAAACATTCAGCTTACAGGTTCAGGGCTTCTACAGAGGAGGTCAGAAAACAGCATATCAGGATAGAAAAGACATGTATGCGATTAATTTCGGAGCATCGAAAACAATATGGAATGGTAATGCTACCATCTCTTTCAATATTCAGGATATCTTTAATACGAGAGCGATGAGATCTACCACTTATACGGTGAATAGTATAAGAGATTCCTACATGCAGTGGCAACCACGACAGTTCGCTCTTTCCTTTACCTACAGATTTAAACAGGGGGAAAAAGTGGAACAGCCGAAACGTAAAAAAGACATCAACTCCAACGCTACCGGAGATGATCAGCAGGGCGGACCAATGTAAGCTAGCTCTATAAACATAAAAAATCCCGAAAAATATTTTTCGGGATTTTTTTATTTTGCGGCTTCTGCTCTGGAATTTTTTTCCATTTCAGCTTCGTAAATTCTTTTTCGTAAATCACTGGAAGAAAACCGGTGGTCTCTTTTGTTGTAAAAGATCTCAATACCTTTTTCCTCACAATACTTTTTACCGGTAAAATCCTTATCCATATAGTCATCACCAATAATCCTTACATCAATTACAAATGATTTTAGAATATCTTCAAGATCCTGTTCCGTGTAATAAGGTATGATTTCATCAACAGCATTTACTGCTCTTAGCTGAATATACCGCTCTACAATAGTTTGTGTAGGCTTATTTTTGTTCGGACGGTCATGAGAGGGATCAATTTGCAGACCCACGATAAGGTAGTCACAAACTGTTTTTGCCTCTTCAAGCATTTTGATATGCCCGGCATGAAGTAAGTCGAAAGACGAAAACGTAATGCCAATTCTTTGTGTTTTCATAGTAAATTTCTTTTTTTAATTAAAATTTTAAATATTCCTTGCATTTAGATACTTCTGCCATTCCCATACCGTTTTTAATGATTCTTCCAAAGAAGTTTCAGATTTCCATCCGAGTTCTCGTTCCGCTTTATCTACATTCGCATATGCAATCGTAATATCTCCTTCCCTGCGCTCACAGATCTGATAAGGAACCTCAACATTATTTGCCACTTCAAAAGCTTTAATAACTTCCAAAACAGACGATCCTTTACCAGTTCCGAGGTTGTAAATATCAATAACAGCGCCATCCGCCGTGTCTTGCATTAATTTTTGCAATGCCGCCACATGAGCCTTAGCCAGATCAACTACATAAATATAATCCCGGATTGCCGTTCCGTCGGGCGTGGGATAGTCATTGCCCCAAACATTCAACTTTTCACGGATTCCTGCAGCTGTCTGCATTACGTAGGGTACTAAATTATTAGGAATCCCCATTGGTAACTCACCAATTTTGAAAGAAGGGTGCGCCCCGATCGGATTAAAGTATCTTAAAAGACAAATTTTTCTCTTGTACGCTTTTGCAAAATCCGCTAAGATTTCCTCGCCCATCTGCTTTGTTTTACCATAAACACTTTCAGGCATTTTTAGAGGTGTATTTTCATCAATCGGCATCGTGTCGGCCTGGCCGTAAACTGTACAGGAAGAACTGAAAATGAAATTGGAAAGTCCTCTTTCTTTAAATTCCTGCAAGATATTGATCAGCGAGAACAGATTGTTTTCATAATAATCAACCGGTTTAATCTGGCTCTCTCCCACCGCTTTTGAGGCGGCAAAATTAATACAGCCGTCAATAGAATGTGCATCAAAAACCTGGGTTAAAAGCTCTCTTCTTTTTAAATCAAAAGGATAAAAGACCGGTTTCCTGCCCGTAATCTCTTCAATATTTTTTAATATAAATTTTTCCGAATTGGATAAATCGTCTACAATAACAACTTCAAAATTGTTATTCAAAAGTTCCACCACCGTGTGTGAACCGATATATCCTAAACCTCCTGTTACGAGTATTGCCATATTGTATTTTTTTGGACTTTGTCAAGTTGAAAGTCTTTGACAAAGTGTGTTTTTTTTAATCATTACGTGTTCCTATTTTATCTACTTCAGATGTATCTAAAGTAAACTTTCTCTTATTATTTAAATAAATGAGTGAAGAAAAAATTATAGTAAATAATATTATTACAGCGATAAGCAAATATCTTGATTCATTTTTTTCATGCTTTAGGTAATGAATATTAAAATCATAAAAATTTAGCATCATAGCTAAAAAATATCCTAGACTAAGATACATTACAGCCTTTATTGGCTTTACAAAAAGTAAAATTAAAGCGGTCATATAAACAGTTATATAACCGATATATAGTAATATTTCAACACTTTGATTTTTATATCTTAAATTATACTTTTCAAAAAAAAACAGAGCATACAAGCTTAATGAAGAAATTGTAAAAAGAATTAAACAAATAACAACATTAGCAATATATAATTTCTTACTATTGAAGATATTCCTTTTCATTATTTCATAAACTCCAGTACCGCATCTGCAATATACTTCAGCTGCTCTTCATCCAGTTCCGTATGCATCGGAAGAGAAATAACCTCATCAAGCAGCTTATCAGTGTTCACAAAATCGGCATCATTGCTTTCCTGAAAATAAGCCTTTTGATTTCTTAGGGCGACAGGATAATAAATCATGGCCGGAATTTCCTTTTCCGTTAAAAATTTCTGAAGGTCATTGCGTTTACCATTAAGGATTCTCAACGTGTACTGGTGGAAAACATGAGTAGAATTCTCCGCTCTTTTCGGCGTTAAAATGTGCTCATGCCCTGCAAAAGCCTCATCGTAATAATCGGCAGCTTTGTTTCTTGCTTCATTATAATTGTCAAGGTGCGGAAGCTTTTTTCTCAAAATGGCAGCCTGAATACTGTCCAATCTTGAGTTTACGCCAACTTCATCATGATAATATCTTTCGTACATGCCATGATTCACGATTCCTCTTAAACGATGTGCTAATTCATCATTATTGGTGAAAATGGCACCTCCGTCGCCATAGCATCCGAGATTTTTAGACGGAAAAAAAGAAGTGGTTCCTACCGTAGACATTGTTCCCGCTTTTTTTACACTTCCGTCTGAGAATGTAAATTCTGCACCGATCGCCTGGGCATTATCTTCGATAACGTATAAATTATGCTGTTCAGCAATTTTTAAAATTTCTTCCATATTGGCACACTGCCCGAAAAGATGAACCGGAATAATGGCCTTTGTTTTTGGGGTGATCGCTTTTTTAATCGCTTCTGTAGAAATCGTAAACGTATCATAATCAACATCTACCAGTACCGACTTAAGTTTAAGCAAATGAATGACCTCAACCGTTGCTGCAAAAGTAAAATCTGCAGTAATGATTTCATCCCCTTCTTTAAGATCAAGAGCCATTAAAGCAATCTGAAGGGCATCTGTACCGTTGGCGCACGGGATTACATGTTTTACGTCTAAATAAGACTCTAATTCATTCTGGAAAGACTTTACCTCAGGGCCGTTGATGAAAGCCGCTGAATCCATTACATTTGAAACTGCATTATCTACTTCATTTTTTATCTTGTAATACTGACTTTGTAAGTCAACCATTTGAATCTTTTTCATAAATAAATATTTTTGTAAAAATAAGGAATTTAAAATCCTATCAAAAATTTTATTGATTTTGTTTTATCTTTATATAAAATATCTACATGAAAAAAATTCTACTCTTTTGTCTTTTAACGGGTTATTCAATAAGTTTTGCACAAACCTCGCTTGTTTTCGTGTTCTTTAAAGATAAGCCGAACAAGTCAGCTTTTTATGCAAATCCCCTGTCTGAGCTTTCCCAAAAGTCTCTCGACAGACGGACTGCCCTTGGCGTTCCGTTGAATGATCAGGATGCACCTATTGAGCCATCCTACATAACCAATATCCAGAATTTAGGCTTCACCGTTACGGATTATTCAAAATGGCTGAATGGTGTTGTTGTCAATGCTACTCCGGCCCAGATTTCACTTTTACAAGCTCAGACTTATGTAAATTCTGTAGAAAGCTTTGCCCGAAATACATCAGGTGTGCATAAGATGCAAAATATCAATAAATGGGAAGATCCAAATACCAGTGCAGGAAAAAATCTTACAGTTTTCGATTATGGTTCCGGTGCACAGCAGATTGATCAGATTAACCTCCGTCCGCTCCATCTTGCAGGCTACACAGGAACAGGAGTCACCATTGCTGTGATTGATACCGGCTTTCCCAATGTAAATACCGGTTCTGCCTATACCAGATTGTGGAACAACGGACATATCAAAGGCGGATACGATTTTGTAACAAAAACCACTGACATTTATAATCCTTCGCTTAATATACATGGCTCTGTAGTCCTCGGTGCCATCGGCGGCTTTGTGCAGGATACTTTCGTAGGATCTGCTCCCGATGCCGATTTTTATCTTTACCGAAGTGAAAATGCCAACGTTGAAATTCCCGAAGAAGAAATTTATTGGATCGAAGCTGCCGAAGAGGCAGACCGGAAAGGCGTTGATATGATTACCACATCTTTAGGGTATTCTACATTTGATGATCCTAAATACAATTATTCATATGCTAATCTAAACGGAACCACTTCTTTTATAGCACGCGGAGCGGAAATTGCCGTCAACAAAGGAATTTTTGTATTATTTGCTGCAGGAAATTCAGGAGTTCAGCCATGGCATTATATTTTAACGCCGGCAGATAATGCAAAAGTTTTTAGTATCGGTTCTGTTGACTCCGCAGGAGCATCTTCAGATTTTTCCTCTTACGGACCGAATTCTGCGGGAGTCATTAAACCTGATGCAAGTGCAAGAGGAACAGCAGCGATTACGGTAAGCAATAACAATTCCACACTTCCGGTAAGCGGAACCTCTATCGCCACGCCCATTGCCGCAGGAGGCGTAGCATGTCTCATCCAGGCATTTTCTACAATGAACAGGGATTTGATGAGAGATAAACTTAGACAGACCGCATCACTTTATCCTAATCATACCGATCAGATGGGCTTTGGAATTCTTAACTTCGGAAGCCTGTACAACAATGTTTTAAACACTTCTGAATTGGTGAAGAAAAACAATATTGTCATTTTCCCGAATCCGGTAAAAAATATCCTCAATATTGCTTCAGAAAAAGAAATTACATCACTGGAAGTGTATGATAATTTAGGAAGACTGATCACCACGGTTAATAATCAAAAATCCATAAAAGTTGAAGATTTCAGTAAAGGGGTTTACTATCTGAAAATCAAAACAAAAGATGGGATTTATTACGAAAAATTCATAAAAGAATAAACAAAAACCTCTCGAAATGAGAGGTTTTTTATTGGGTTACATCAGAAGGTAAGTTCATCAAAATCTTTAATTTCAGATAAAAAAACAGGCTTTTGAACATCAATTTTAGACCACGTTTCTTTGAAAACCTCTTCACGGTCTTCCTCGTCTTTATTGATATTATCTTTGAACTGTTTTTTACCCGTTAAGAAGTTAATGCTCGTTTCGTTTTGCACAATCGGCCCTCCATAGCTAGCATCATAACCAATCAACTGGAAATCATTTTTTCTGAACTTAAAAGTATAGGTCCAATATCCATATCTGCCGTGCATATAATTAACATAGAGATTATTTTTGTTTATGGAAACCTCCATTTCCGGAGCATAATACACGCCGCCATCTTCATTTTCGGATGAAAAGCAGTTTTTGTTTTCTACAATCTTTTTATAGCTGTTATCTTCTGTTTTAAACAGGATAATAATTCCCCTACGGTTGCGATCCAGTTTTCCACGATACTCATCGGTGACTATTTTATCTTTCTCTGTCCCTTTGATAATCAGCACATGATCTTTGCGTCCGTCGCTATTCAGATCTCCTTCCACCTCATTAAAAAGCACAAATCCTTTTGGTATAAAATCAGAAGGTTTTTTCTTTTCAGCAGTTTTTACATGATCTTCCAAAGCTTTTTCTACCGATAATGCTTCATTTTTAGCAGCTGGCGGCAACTGGCTTTCTTTAGATTTATTACAACTTTCCAACAAAAATAAGGCAGTAAGAATCGATACTGAAAAGAATATATTCTTCATAATTTTTACGCTGAATTTCTGCTGGCATTAATATTTCCAAACAGAGAACGTGTCACCAGCTTTTCGTATGCCTCTTTATTACCTTCCCCTTTCTGAATTTTGATCAGCGCATATTGCTGAATGCTCAACAGCGGAAGAACAATTCTTTCGCGAATCTTAACGGATTTTCTGGAAAGCGGATCTTCCTGCTGAAGCATGCTGAATCCGGTAAGCTCAAGCATGATATTTTTAGAAAGATTATATTCATCAAACAAAACATTCCAGAAAGCACCGAACTTCGGATTATTTTTAATGTAATAGGTCAGCGGAAAATAGGTCTTATTCATACTCATCATAGAGTTTAAAACCAATGTTTTAAAGAAATCGGAACCTTTGTACAAGGCAATTACTTCATCAAACCTTCCCTGCTCTTTCATCTGCTGCATAGCAAATCCGAACCCGAAAAATCCGGGAACGTTCTGCTTGAGTTGCGACCATGATCCAACGAAAGGAATGGCTCTTAAATCTTCAAATTTAAGTTCATTTCCTGCACCTCTTTTCGACGGACGGCTTCCGATATTGGTTTTCCCGTAGTACTCCAGCGTACTCATTTCCTGTAGGTATGGAACAAACATGGGATGTGCTTTCAGATCCGAATATTTTTTATAGCTGATTTCTGCCAGTTCGGCAATCAGCGATCTTTCTTTTTCCGTAAGGTCTTTTTTGGAATTTTTAAACACATCATTTTCCACGCCGGCGGTTAACAGCTGCTCAAAATTATATTTTGCCTGCTCCTTATTCCCGAAAATGCTGGTAATCGTCTGTCCCTGAATCGTTAATTCAATTTTATTATTGGCAATGGTTTTTCCTTGCGAAGCATAGAAATCGTGAGTTTTTCCGCCGCCTCTTGCAGGCGGGCCGCCTCTTCCGTCGAAGAAGACCACTCTAATTCCGTTTTGCTCGGAAAGTTTCGTTAAAACTTCCTTGGCCTTGTAAATTTCCCAATTGGCTTTGAGATAGCCGCCGTCTTTTGTACCATCAGAAAAGCCAAGCATGATGGTCTGCTGATTTCCTCTTCTTTCCAGATGCTTTTGATACACCGGATTCTGATACAGTTCAGCCATTACTTTTTCCGCATTGGCAAGACCTTCCATGGTTTCGAACAAAGGAACAATATCCATCTTGATTTCTTCATCCTGATAACCGCAGATTTTGAAAAATGCATACACATTCATCACATCCTTTACCGCATCGGAATTGGAAATAATGTAGCGGTTCATTCCTCTCAAGCCGTTAAGCATTTGAATGTCTGTAATCTGAGTAACCGTAAGCAAAGTATCTTTAACGATATCTTCAAAATCATCCGGATTTATTTTTTCCGAAACCTGAATCAGACGGTTGAATTTCTCTTCTGAACCAGCGTCTGGGTTGCCGACAACTTGGGCAAAAACTTCATCAATTACTTTCTGATGAATCCTGCTGTCCTGGCGAACGTCCAATGTCGCAAAGTGGGTTCCGAAAATTTTCACCCTGTCCCTAAAATCCGTCAGCAGATCAATAAACAGCGAATTATGCTGCTCTCTGACAATTGTTTCCGCTTCATCCAGTCGTCTGATGATATCATCTGCTGTAATTCTTTCATTTCTGAATATAGCCGAATACAGTTCGTTGCTGAGTTTTGTCAACACTTCCGAAACTCCCCTGAAACTCAATCTTCTTCTTACTGACTTCAGATTATTGTAATATGCTTTGAGAATGGCTGAGTGAAGTTCTTCTGCTACCCTCTTGGTAACATCGGCTGTTACAAAAGGATTTCCGTCGCGGTCGCCGCCCGGCCAGAAACCAAGCTGGATGAGGTCTTCATGAATATGGAAATGTTCACTCCCGAAGATTTCTTTTATTTTCGTAAAAAGCTCCCCAATCGTATCATAATATACATATCTCAGGTAAAAAATGATGCTCATTGCCTCATCAATCGGAGTAGGCTTTTCTTTGTTAACGAAAGGTGTTTTTCCCAATTGCTGCAGAAGCATATCGATATTGGTAATGGAATCTGTTGTGATCGCATTTCTGAGGTCGTGAAGGATTCTCTGCACCGAGTTCGGGTAAAACTGGGTGGGATGCGCGGTAAAAACAATTTTTATGGCAAAATCTTTCAGCTTTTCACGGACTAATTCAAGCTTGTGATCCTGAAGTGAATGCTCGTAAAGGTTGGTTACCGTTCCTTTGTCGCTTTCGGAATGAAGGTTTGGAAATGCAGCATCTTCGATACTGTCGAACAAAACAACCTGCCTTTCAATATATTGTATGATTTTAAAAAGCAGTTCGAGTTTCTGCTCTTCGGTCTGTAAATCGGTATGGCTTTTAAAGAATTCTTCAACGATTTCTTCGGGTGTTTTTCCGGCTTGGTAGCCAGTTTTGCTTTCTTCACAAAGAAACGGGAGCAGCATACCGATATTCGTCATTTTATCATAAGGCAGGCTCATAAACAATGAATTGTAGATCTGGAACTTATTTTCCACGATCTGCCTGAATTTTTCTGCGCGTTGGTCGTGTATCATATAACAAATTTAGAGGATTTTGGGTTGAATTCAAATGGTGTGTTGTTTAATTTTATAAATATCCTTTACAAAATAAAAGAAGTTTAGGTTTAAAATGTATCTTCGCAAAAATTAAAAAACACATGATAAAACAAAAATTTGGGACTATTCTATTCTCTATTTTAACAATTATTTGTTTAAAACTTGCCATCTTTTTTTCTAAGCAAGATCTTTTTTTCACAATATTTCTTTCTCTTGGCTCTTTAATATGTTTATTATGTGCCGTTTCGGAAAATAATTATCATAAAAATAAAAATGTTCTTATTGATAATATTAGTCTCTTTAATCAAGTCAATATTAATTATTCAAAACTATCTTTGACAATTAGTATCATGGGATATTTTGTATTTATTATTCTCGGAATATATTTTATTAAACTTGCAGGGTTAGATTATACAAAATATAAAAGAGGCGATTATGTTATGATTGGTATTAGCGCCTTTTTTATTATCAGCTATACTATTAAAATTATAAAAATAATTAAAAAATATTCGGCGAAAAACATTTTAATAATTAGCAATAACGGAATTCAACTAAATTATGAATCCATGATATGGAATAATATCAAAAATGAAAAAATACTTATCAAACAGGAATTTATAGAATATTCTAAATATGCTACTGATGTGAAATATCTTTCCTTCTATCATAAAAATAAGAAAATTGAATTTAAAATAAATGATTTAGATACTCCTGATTATTTTATTGAGCAATATTTAAAACTTTATAAGAACCGCTTTCTAAAACAAAATTATGGAAGTAGTTTCAAGAAAATGCCTGAAAAAGATTTTTCAGCTTTTGAGCATATTCTAAAACTTGGCGATTTATTTTCTCTTGAGGAAAAAGAACTTCAGAAAAATCTTGAAAACATTAGTTTTTTAGCTAAAAATAACCCTAATGAATTAAAATCTTATTGTGAAAGTATCACAAATTTTGAAGAAACCAATCTTGATTCTATTTATTATGCATTATCTGAAAATGCTGAAGACTGGAAGGATTTCCTTACTCATGAATTTATAAGACTTTTTGAAACTGCTAAAAAAGGTCCTGCTTCTAATAGAATCTTCGATATTTTAGACGAAATATTATATGAGTTGGAATTGTCACAATCCTCACGGAAAATAATTAATTATTTATATCAGGAACTTGGTAACACAAATGATAAAATCAGGCTAAAAGCACTTAATCTAATAAATGTATGGCTGGAAGAAGAAGATATTAGTAAAAGCAACAGCATTATTCAAAAAATAGTAAAAATGACCAAAGATGATAATTGGAAAATCAGGTGGTGCGCGCACGATATTCTTTCTTCTTACAATATTTTCAGTAATGCTGAAATTGCGATTCCTTATTCCGATAAATTGAGAGCAAAAATGAATAACCCGTATGAAATTAAATAATCAAAGCAAATTAAATTTGAAATTATTTCTAAAAACTCACATAAACCAAAGTGACTATTTTACATTAAAGATTATCAGTTCTTTCAGCTTTTAAATATTCAGGTTTATTATAAATTAGTAATTTTACATTTTAGACTAATCCAAATCAAATGAAAAAGCTCATCCTATTCCTCCTCCCGCTTCTTCTTTTCACCGCCTGCGGTGAAGACTGCTATAATCCGCCACAGCCTATTGTTTTTGAATTTGTGAATGCTGCCGGCGAAAATCTTATTGCCAACGGGACGCTTACTACTTATTCTATACAGGATGAAAATAATGTGGGCATTCAGCTTACCAAAACTTCAGAGAACAGGGTATTGCTGGAAAATGTAGGAGCCTACAACGGTACAAAGAATTATAAGTTTTATTCTAATGTCAAGCTTTTTGATTTCTCAATAGAATCAGCGGAATTCAATAGCGGCTGCGAAGGCTATCAGATCAAGAAACTGACTTTTACCGGCGTGGGATTTGATGTGAAAGATGAAAACGGGTATTACAAAATTATATTCCAGTAAATTTTCTTTTACTTGTTTAAACTTTCTACTAACCGCAAAAGATTTAATTACTTTCAATTAAAGTTCATAAACATACAGAATAAAGAACACAATAGTTTTTAAAATCTTTGATTTTTATTCTTTTAAGAACTTTGTTTCTCCAGTAACAACTTTAAAATAGCCTTTTGCCTCTTTGTGGTTAAATTTAAAATAGTTTAAACAGCTTTTTTGCTAAATTAAAAAAAAACAGAATGAAAGTATTATTTCCGGTTGTATTGTTGTGTTCAGGTTTGGTATTCAGCCAGAAAACCGTTCCGGCAGATTACCAAAAAATCCCTGAAATCCTTGACAACCCGGAACTCCTCTACCCTTTTATTGTTCCTGACAAAAAATATGATTACTGGTTGGTTCTCAAAAACAATCCTGATCCTGATAAAGCAATCATCTATGAAAGTCAGTCCCCGGACTTCATGACGCTGAATGATCCCGTTCCCTTAAAAGGTTTTTTTCAGAAATGTTTGGGAGAAAACTGCTTTTCTTATGTGTTGGCGTGTGATAAAGGCCGCACGCAGTATTTTTCGGATGAACAGCAGCTGAGAAATTTTATTGGCTCTGTAGATAATCTGCCGGAAGCCATTTTAATAGCCAATACCTACGGATATATTATGGATACAGGCAATACACTAAGCAGCTCTTACAAGATAGACGAAAAGCATGTTTCACTTTACCTTACAAAGTTAACAGTCAATTCAACACAAAAAGAATCTTTTTTAATAAAAATCAACAGGAAAAGTGGAAAGCTGGAGGTAAAAAGCAATGGAACTTATTAATATTAATACATTATTTCTATTACTATTTACAGCTTATTTTATACACAGAATTACTTTTTACTTTTAAAAGAGGTCCGTATTCTACTATACAGCGTATTCTTTAACTGATTCACCTTTTCAACGAAGCTATAAAGAATTGAAAAATAACAAATTGTACTTGATTGCCTCGTCGGAGCAGTTGATCGGCTCGTCGGAGTGGTTGATCGCCCATTCTAAACACTTGATTGATTCATATAAATGATTGATTCTCTATTCTAAAAACTTGACTGATTGATCTAACTGATTGATCCTCTATTCGAAGTGCTTAACGATCTCATCGGAGTAGTTGATGGTCTCATTGGAATGCCTGAATGCCGTTGTATAAAAATTATTATGATGCCTCAGTTCGAGTGATTTTCCGTAATGAAATGGAGGAAAATTGTATCGAGAACTTTTGCCACGAAATAGGTTCTCAATAGAAATTCTTTCAGAATTTCTACTCGACCTGACGTAGTGTTATCTTGAAAAGGTTAAAATTTTTCAATATTTAAATTCCAAAATAATTCCGATAGCTTTCATAAAATTAAATCATTAAAATTTTAAAATTTCATTAACTCTGTTTTCATTAAGCATTGCGTACATTTGAATTAAAATAAATAAGGACTATGCTTAATTTCGAGTTTAAAAATCCAACCAAAATACTTTTCGGAAAAGGGGAAATTGCAAAAATCTCCAAAGAAATTCCTTCTGACGCAAGAATCTTAATGATTTATGGTGGCGGAAGCATTAAAAATAATGGCGTTTACGATCAGGTAAAAGAAGCTTTGAAAGATCATGCTATTTATGAATTCGGCGGCGTTCCTGCCAATCCTGAATATGAAATTCTGATCAATGCGTTACAATTCATTAAAGAAAAAGACATCGATTTTCTTCTGGCCGTTGGTGGAGGTTCAGTGATCGACGGAACAAAATTTCTATCTGCAGCAGCCAATTACGACGGCGAGCCGTGGGAAATCCTTACCAAATCCGTAAGAACTTTTGAAGGAGATGGATTGCCTTTCGGAACGGTTCTTACATTACCTGCAACAGGATCTGAAATGAATTCCGGCTATGTAATTTCAAGAAGAGAAACCAATGAAAAATTGTCTTCCGGAGGTCCAGGCCTTTTCCCACAGTTTTCGGTATTGGACCCTGAAGTTGTGAGATCAATACCGCCAAGACAGATTGTAAACGGTTTAACAGACGCTTATACCCACGTTTTGGAACAATACATGACTGCTCCCTCGTCAGCAGATTTGCAGGAAAGGATTGCAGAAAGCATACTGATCAGTCTACAGGAAACTGCGCCCAAAGTTCTGGCCGATGATTTCGATTACGAAGCAGCCGGAAATTTTATGTGGTGCTGTACAATGGCTTTAAACGGACTTATTCAGAAAGGTGTGATTACCGACTGGGCTGTTCATGCGATGGGACATGAACTGACAGCGTATTTCGGGATTGATCATGCGAGAACCTTAGCCATTATTGCGCCTTCTCATTACCGTTATAATTTTGAATCTAAAAAAGGAAAATTGGCCCAATATGCGGAAAGAGTGTGGGGAATAAAGGACGGAACTGTTGAAGAAAAGGCAGAAGCGGGAATCAGAAAGCTGGAAGAATTTTTCCACAGCCTGCACATCCAGACTAAACTTTCGGAATATACCGAAGATTTCCAGGGAACGGCAGAACGAGTGGAAAAGGCGTTCACAGAAAGAAACTGGATCGGTCTCGGAGAATACAGAAAGCTTACGCCTCAGGATGCCAGGAAGATTGTAGAAATGAGTTATTAAAGAAACAGGAAGCCTGAAGATGAATGATGGAAGTTTCCTAAATCAGGAAATTGATAATCAACCTACGAGAACCATCTGCAAACTTTTGTCAAAATTATTTTGTTTACAAACATTCGTTTAAAAAACCTTAATTTCATTAGAAATATTTCAAATTTATTTATATTTTAGCATATTCTTAAATTTGTAAAAATGAAAAAACAATTACTTTTATTTGCCTTTTCAGCATTCGTGCTTAGTTCTTGTGAAGATGACGATATCCAAGCGTATGAAATGGATATGATGAAAGGTGAATGGAAAATCAGTAAAACAGAAGTAATTTCAGGAAAAGACGATAAAACAGTTCTCGGAACCACTGTTCCAACCGGATGTGAAACCAAAAATACGATGGAATACAGAACGGATTTTTATACCGCTTTTTCAGCATATACTGGAACAGGAACAGACTGTCAGCTCGCTTACAAATCAGAAGGAACGTATGATTATGATACAGAGACTAAGAATCTTACCATAAAATATACCAATGACAGCCCAAGGCCGTATCAGGTAGTTGTTCTTACAAGTTCGGAAATGAAGCTTAAACAGATGTTCGGGAATATTGACCAGAATGGAGATCAGGTGATTGACTACACCTACATTTCTTTAAAAAGATAAAATGAAACTCCCGAGATTCCGGGAGTTTTTTTATGAAACGGAATTTTTAAAATGATTATACAATGAAGAAGATGTTATCAGCATTTCTATTGCTGACTTTTGCCCTTTTCTTTTCACAGGAAAAAAAACCGATGTTCTGGCAGGACATAGAGAATTTCAAAAAACAGGATCAGGAAACGCCGCCACCTAAAGATGCTATCCTTCTGATTGGAAGCTCATCATTTACAAAATGGACGGACGTTGCCAATTATTTCCCTGATAAAACCATTATTAACAGAGGCTTCGGGGGTTCCCGATTAACAGATCTTAATTATTTTGCCAATGATCTTTTAAATTACCAGCCAAAACAGATTATTATTTATTGCGGAGAGAACGATTTTGCGGATGATGACAAACTGAAAGCTGATGTTGTGGTAGAACGTTTCAAAACTTTTTATCAGAAAATAAGAGCTAAATTCCCGAAAATTGAAGTTGATTATATCTCCATTAAATACTCTCCGAGCCGCGAAAAGCTTTGGCCGCAGATGAAAGAAGCCAATAAAAAAATTGCCGCTTTTATGAAAAAACAGCCAAACTCTGAGTTCATCGATATTACGAAGGTAATGCAGGATGCTAAAGGCAATGTAAGAAAGGATCTTTTTGTAGAAGATATGCTTCATATGACGCCGGAGGGTTACAAACTCTGGACTTCCGTAATGAACCCTTATATGAAATAAATGAGAGAATCGGTTAGAAATTTACCGCTTTATCAAAAAGCCGGGGAAATCTACGAAACGTTAAAGATCATTACTGATCTTTTCCCTGAAGATAATGACTATCTGCAACATCTAAAGATGAATCTGCTTGAAGACAGCATGATTATTCAGGCTAAAATATCTGGTGCCGAAGCTGTAAAACTATATGACATCAAGATGGAGAATGCCGCAATTATCCGTAAAGCAGCAAGAGATATTATGGTAAGCGGAAATAATCTTGAAATGTTCGGGTTTACAGATTCAAAATATTACAAACTGATCAGAAATCTTATAGAAGAGTTCCGCATCTTGTTTGTGGACTGGGTAGCCGGATTTGACCCTAAACATTTTATAGTTGATGATTGGGGATTATTTAATCCTCCGGGAATATCTCACGACTACATTCAGAGTGATGACGAACTCGACTTTCTTGATGAAGATGAAGACAATGATTTTTAATTGATAACAACAAAAAACTCCCGAAAATTCGGGAGTTTTTGTTATTTCTTTTTCTTGGATTTTGAAATTGCTTTTTGCTGGGCTCTGTTGGCACCGAACTTTTTCGGCGCTTTTCTTTTGGATGGGCCTCCCCAGTTTTCCTTCTTATTTTTGTCTTTCTTTTCGTGAAATGCTCCTCCCCCTTCATTCAGTTTTACCTGAGCAGGATTTTTCATGGATACCACCTCTTCTTCAGAAGCAATTTTCTTAGGATTTATTTTTACTTCTTCAGGGAAGTCAATAAACTTCAGCTCCTTATCCATCAGCAATTCGATGTCCAGAATCAACGGTTCCTCCTTTTTGGTAACAAATGTCACTGCTTTACCGTCTTTGTCTGCTCTACCCGTTCTACCGATTCTGTGGATGTACTGCTCCGGAATATCCGGAGTTTCAAAATTGACAACATGGGTAATATCCGAAATATCAAGACCTCTCGCCATGACGTCTGTGGTAATAAGACCTCTTATCTCTTCATTTTCAAAACTCTTCATGGCTTTCAGCCTGTAGTTCTGGGACTTATTGGAGTGGATCACATCAAACTGATCAGGGAAAAGCTCATTAATTTTGGTAAAAAGAAGATCTGCATTTTTCTTGTTATTGTTGAAAATCAATACTTTTGACATATCTTCGTCCCGCTTCAATAAATATTCGAGAAGGTTGATCTTCGTATTGAAATTTTCAACTTTATAGGCGGTCTGCTCAATTTTTTCAAGCGGAGTACCTGATTTTGCAAGGGAAATCTCTACCGGACTGGCAAAATACTGGTCCAGCATTTCATCAACAGCATCAGTCATGGTAGCTGAAAAAAGAATGTTCTGTCTCTTCTCTTTCATCATTTCGAAAATATGCGTCAGCTGCGGTCTGAAACCAAGATTCAGCATTTCATCAAACTCATCAATAATCAGCTTCTGAACTTCTTTTAAGGAAATGGCATTATCAATCGCCAGATCCATCACTCTTCCCGGAGTTCCCACTAAAATATCACATCCACTGTCGAACAAAAGTTTCTGCGTATTGATATTTTTACCTCCATAGATTCCGATCACTCTTGCTGTGATATTTTCTGTCAGCTTTTCAATAATTTCCGTCACCTGTACTACAAGCTCCCTTGTGGGCACAAGAATAAGAACCGTAGGATTTCCGTTTTTATTATATTTCCAGGTTTTAAGGACAGGTAAAAGATAGGCCAGCGTTTTTCCTGTACCGGTCTGTGCAATTCCCATCACATCACGCCCTGAGAGTATCGGTTTCAGGCTTTTTTCCTGAATGGATGTAGGCTCGAATAATTCCAGATCTGCTAAAACATCAAGAATTTTAACCGGAAGGTCAAAATCTGCAAAAGTGAGTTTTTCCATTTTGCAAAGATAGGCAATTAATTTTTGGAAATAAATGCCGCTTTCAGGCTTTTAAATATTGATTTCCGGCTATCTGCGAATGATTTTAAATGCCAGATCACGCCCCATTCCCTGCATAATCGCAAGATTGATCCAGGAAAGCGCAAACTTCTCCAGCAATTCTACTTTATCGGATTTTCCAAAATCTATACATGATCCAAAACCGCAATCCAGCGCCAGTTTTTTAGCAACCTCTTTTGCATTTTCGCTGTCACCTGCCATAAACATATCAATTCCTTCGCCTTTGTATAAAGGATTCAGCATATTTTCAAAACCTGTAGTATTAAAGCATTTTACGACTTCTGCATTTGTTTTATCTGCTAATGCATGGTAAACGGTTTTATACGGCTCCGGAGTTTTCATAATAGCATTGGTCGCATCAATGATTATTTTTCCCGAAGCATCGCCTAACTTTTGCAGAATTTCAAAAATGGCTTCCGGTGGGTAGCAATGAGAATTACTTCACATTGCTTCACTGCATTTTCTATCACTGCGAAACGGTCTTCACCAATTTTTGTTGCCAAAGCAATATTCTTTTCACTGAGAGGAAACTGCGATCCTATCAAAACATTGTGTCCCGCTTTAATCCACTGCTGGGCCAGTGCTCCGCCTACATTTCCAGAACCGATAATTGCAATATTCATAATTTATTGTTGATTTAGATTATACTGATGATATTATTTCAGATTGACAGAACAAATATAGTTTCCTATTTGGATAAAAATCTATATTGTCTATCTTTGTGAGAAACACACAAAAATGTAAGTATGCCTAATTTTATTTCGGATAATCATCTTTTTCATAATCCGGTGGAATTTGCATTAAGCAAAATCGGAGGAACCTACAAAATGCCTATTCTCTGGCGTGTAAAAGACAAGCCATGGCGTTATTCTGAGCTGGCCGGCAGTATTCCCCATATTTCGCATCGTATGCTTTCCAAATGCCTGAAAGAATTGACGGAGGACGGTTTTATCACAAAAGAAATTTTCCCGGAGGTGCCGCCTAGAACAGAATATTCTATCACCGAAAGAGGTAAAAGGGCTTCTGAGATCGTTGCCATCCTCAGAAATTACGGAACCGAACTTATGCACGATTACGGAATAAAATCACACTAAGAAAAATCTGTTATTTCCTGGTAATTCTCAGCAGAATAATAATTGTTAGTATTACTGAAAATACAAATCCGAGAACGGCTACAAGAGACATTTCCCCGATTTTAGGGCCGGATTCCGAAACAAAGACAATTGCCGTAGCAATGATGTTTGCACCAAGTACCATTGTAAGAATGAGATTAACAACACTTGATTTTATTAACTGGTTGGTTTTCTCAATATTTTTAATTTCGCTGGTGACGGTGAATTTATTTTCGTCAAGCTTCTGCAACACGGAACGTAATTCTCTTGGGATTTCATCTACATTATCGGTAAAGGTCATCATTTTATCCATCCCGGTTTTCAAAATATTTTGCGGACTGATCTTTTTAGCGAATATTTTTTTCGTGTAAGGATGCAGGCTTTTAACAACATCGAGGTCGGGATTAATGGTGCGCCCTACTCCTTCAATCAATCCTATTCCTTTGAAGAGAAGATAGAAATAATCCGGCATGTAGAGTCGGTTATCCTTTAATACATCCTTCATTTTGTTCATGACCGCATGAGGGTCTATTTCTTTGAGAGAAGTACTGTGCACAAACTCCAGAATATCTTCCACATCGCCTTCGAATCTTCTTTCGTCCGGGATTTGGAAGCTTACTGCCATTTTTTTGAGATACCGCACGATCTTATGAGGATTTTTTGCGACAAAACTTACAATGAGATCTTCCAGGATTTCTTTATCGTTCGGAGGGATCTTACCTACAGCGCCAAAGTCTATGAAAACTACTTTCCCGTCTTTTTTCACCAGAATATTCCCTGCGTGAGGGTCTGCGTGAAAAAAACCATAGTCGAGAATCTGCGAAACAAAAAGCCGTAATCCCGCTTCGGAGACATTAACCGGACTTATAGAATTGGCCAGAAGTGTGGCTTTGTCCGTTACTTTAATTCCATCTACAAACTCCATACATAGGATATTGTTGTTGGAAAATTCTTCATAAACCAGCGGAACGTAGGTTTCTTTGCTGTTTTTAAAATTTCTCCTGAACTGAAGAATATTTTCTTTCTCATTAATCAGGGAAACTTCTTCCAGCAGGGATTTTTCAAAAGTGGAAATGGCCTGCTTCAGATTAAGTTTTTCTCCGATTTCAGAATAGGATGAAATGAGTTTTTCGAGATCCTTGATCAACAGAAGGTCGTCTTCAATGATTTTCTGTACATCCGGCTTTTTTATTTTGAGGATAACCTGTGTTCCGTCTGTGAGCACTGCTTTGTACACCTGTGCGATGGAAGCAGTCGCCAAGGGTTCTTCCTGAATTTCTGAAAAGTAGTCCGAAACTGCGATATTAAATTCATTTTCGAGAATTTCGGGAACGTTCATTTCTACCTTATCTACTTTATCCTGAAGTTTCTGGAGCTCCTGAATGAGTTCCGGCGGAAGAAGGTCTTCCCGGTTGCTGAATGTCTGGCCAAGCTTTACAAAGGTAGGTCCCAGCTCTTCCAAAGCCAGCCTTATTCTTTCATAAACAGTTCCTTTTGAGATAATTTCTTCGGGGTCTGAAGAAATCTCAGCCTGCTTATTTCCAACATTCATTCTTGCCAGAAGATCTTTGAATCCGTATTTGCTTAATACGGAAATCAGTTTTGCAGATCTTTTCAGTTTTCGCTGTTGCTTATCGAACATAATTTATAAAAGTAATAAAAAAACAATCCACAAGCATCCAAAAAGTATTCCTAATCATTAAAAAAGCTTTGTCCAAAGACAAAGCCGGTAGATATTTATACGACGAAAAGTTTTTTCCATCTTGAAACCGTATTGCGGCTCAGTTTATAATGCAAAGCCAGCTTGGTATTGTTGAGGCCGTGTTCTTTCTGAAATTCAAGAATCTTAATAATGGTAGACTTGCTGTACGACCGGTGCTGCTGATTGGATTTGATAACATCCTGTGATACAGGGGTAAATATGATATTATTAATAGCAATTACATCAAGTTCCGTGAGGTTTTTTTTGCTCAAAATTTTACCGCATTGTTCTTTTTTTTCCGGGAACTTCTTTTGCAGGATATCTGTATATATTTTTTTAAAATCTGGTTGAGATATTTTTTTTTTCATGTTATCCGTTATTTAAATTACCGTATTTCTTGGTCCATCTGTGCAGCGTAGATTTCGGAATTCTGTATTCCTTCACAATCTGGGGCATTGTTTTTTCCTGGGTTTCTATAAGCTCAACGATAAAGTCGATCACTTCCCTTGTATAGATACTCTTGCGGAAGTTGGGGAGCAAAGATTTTTTTTCCGTCTGCTTATCTACTTTGGAAGGCGGGGCATAGAGAATAAGATGTTGCGAATATATCCTGAAGAAATCGTACTCCAGAAGTTTGCTCCATCTCATAAGAATGTCGCTGTCTAAACTTTTGGACTGATACATTTCTTCTACTTTGTCTTTTGTCGTTTTCAGGAACTTGCAGATTCTTTCGAAATCAGTTCCAGTATCGTCGACCCGGGTCTTTATGATACTTCCTATGTGTATTTCTTTGTAGTCAAATTTCATCCTTTTAGTATTATATGTGAAAATAAAAATGGTGTTTAATATTTTGGCTGAATAAAATTCTCTATCCCCGATAGAAAAGGTGAGATAGAAACACTACGAAAAATACCAGAAACTGAAACTTTGCAATCCGTGTGCAATGTATTATTCATTACCAGATGATTTTATTGTGTTTGTATTTATTTAATGGAGAGCACCGATAACATTATGATTCTTCATCAAAATAAAATCAATTTCAGCAGTTTGTATTTTTAAGAATTGAGGGAATTGTAAGAAGGTATAAAATCTTCGATCGTTCTGTAAAGATTCATTAAAATCCGGTTTCTTCATGAATATTCTATGGTTCAGGTTTGTCAGGTTAAAGTTTTTTTTGGTGTAATATTAGTTTTATTTAAACTAAACTATTTCTACAAATTTAGCTAAAACAAAACAATAATACAATATATTTAAAGCATTTACATTTAAATATTAATATTAGAGTTATTTATTGATTTATGGGACTAAGCTAAATATTATTTGTAAATATTTACCTAGTTTTATTACCAACGTTTATCTTCGTATTTTTATTATCTACTATACTAATATTACATTATTATTGTTATGTAGTGTTTAATAATTTGTAAAAATTTCGTAGACATTTTTCAAGAGTAATTATTTATAAGTATTGATATTAATTTTAATAACATTTTAGAGACAGGACTAAAAAAAAACACCTCTTGTTGTAGAGGTGTTATGATTTACAATTTGGAATTGATGAAAATAATTAAGAAATATTATTTTTCAGATAGGTTTCATAAAGATCTTTCCTTCGGTCTTTCATGACCTGTACAGAGCCATGGTGATGGAGATCTTTAAGAAGATTTAAATCTACATCTACAATCAGTGTCATTTCTGTATTGGGTGTAGCTTCTCCTTTAACGGCATTTGACGGGAAAGCAAAATCTGACGGGGTAAAAACGGCAGCCTGCCCAAACTGAATATCCATATTGTTAACGCCGGGAAGATTTCCTACACAGCCTGCAATAGCAACATAGCATTCATTTTCAATGGCTCTTGCCGCTGCACAATGCCGAACTCTCATATACGCGTTTTGCGTATCTGTAAGATATGGAACGAAAAGAATCTTCATCCCCTGATCTGCCAAAATTCTCGGCAGCTCCGGAAATTCAACATCATAGCAAATTACGAGTCCTATTTTTCCGCAATCGGTATCGAAAACCCTGATTTCGCTTCCGCCTTTCATTCCGTAATATTTTTTTTCATTAGGCGTAATGTGAATTTTCCTGTATTCATCCACTCTTCCGTCTCTGTGAAGAAGGTAACTTACATTATACAGATCATTATTTTCAAAAACCGGCATGCTTCCGGAGATAATATTGACATTGTAACTGATGGCCAGATCAGAAATTTTCATTTTGATTTCTTCCGTTAATTTGGCCAGCTCAATCATGCTGTCTCTTTCGGAAAGCTTGTTGAAAGGAGCCAGTAAAGGGGTATTGAACAACTCCGGAAAGAGGACGAAGTCTGCTTTATAGTCTCCCATCACATCTACAAAAAACTCTACCTGTTCGTAAAATGCATCAATATCTTTAAAATGTCTCATCTGCCACTGGACAAGTCCCAAACGAATAATACTGTCCTGCATGGTATTGGGCTTTTTACTGTAGTAAATATTATTCCATTGCAGGAGCACGGCATTTTCTTTTGAAGATTCGTCTTCGGGAAGATATTTTTTCAGAACCCTGATTGGTAAAAAATTATTTGAAAGCTGAAAGGAAAGCACCGGATCATAAATTTCCTTATCTCTAACTCTTCTGATATATTCTCTTGGCGAAAGCTCGCTGTGCTTATGGTAATTCGGGATTCTTCCTCCTAAAATGATCGATCTTAAATTTAATAATTCACATAATTCTTTTCGGGCATCGTATAATCTCCTTCCTAATCTCAATTCACGAAATTCAGGATCGACGAAGACTTCTATTCCATACAGAACATTTCCTGTGGCAATATGTGTATTGAAGGTATAATTTCCGGTAATATCGCTGTAGGTGTGGTCATCTCCGAATTCATCATAGTTTACAATAATGGAAAGTGCCACAGCCGCCAGTTTTCCGTCAACGGTAATGCAGATCTGTCCCTGAGGAAATATTCTTGTTAATTTTTCTATGCTTTTTTTTGACCAGACATATTCGGACATTTGCGGATAAGCTCTCCTCATTGTTTCTACCAGCTCGTCATAATCCTGGACGGATAATGGTCTTGTTTCTATTTGCATTGGATGTAATTTTACCTAAATTTAGGGAAAAACTGAGACTTATCTATAATACATAAGTTTTTAACCGCAAAAGTCACAAAAGGTTGATTTATTTAACCTACGTGTTGAATACAAAAGCTAACAATAGTCAACTTCAGCAGACATTGCATACATTGCTTACAATCTAAATTTCAATCTTAAATTACTAATCTTTTAACCGCAAAAGGCAAAAGATTTTGATGTATCTTAGGCTAAATATTGAAGACAAAGCCAACAATTGCTTAATCTTATTGTATACACAATGCTGTCATGCAAGAAGATTTAAAATTAATTGATAACCAATCCATTGTATTTTACTAATTGCACTAGGTTCACTTCGATGTAAAGATTCCAAATTAAAATTAACCCGAAATTTAATAAGTTTTGGCTAAAGCCAATTGTTTTCTTAACATTATTAAAATGGGCTAAAGCCCATTTCTATTGATATTTCTGTACTGTTTTTACATCAAATCTATATTACTTTAAACAATTTAATCATAACGATTATGAAGATTTCTTAACCAGTAGCTATTTCAATTAATACATTGAGTTTACTGCACTTTACCACCCTGAAAGAGTCTGTATATTGTTTTCAGAATCACGTTGCTTAGATTCTTACGGGATGGCAAACTGAGTGGTAATTTTTAAAATTGAAAGGGCGACTGCAACCTTAGCCCAGATTGAAACGGCATCCTTTTGGGTTGTGGCCGGAGCGAAGCGGAGGTCACAACCCAAAAGATACAGTGGAAAGCTGGAAATAGCTACCATAAAAAAATCCTACCAAGAAGGCAGGATTTATATCTAAAATTCAAGTCAAGATTATTCCCACTCAATTGTTGCAGGCGGTTTGCTTGAAATATCGTAAGCAACTCTGTTGATTCCTCTTACCTCATTGATGATTCTGCTTGAAACCGTATCTAAAAATTCGTACGGAAGCCTGCTCCATGTTGCTGTCATAAAGTCGATGGTATTGGCCGAACGAACGACTGCTGTGTATTCGTAAGTTCTTTCATCGCCCATTACGCCTACAGATTTTACCGGCAACAGTACCACGAAAGCCTGAGAAACTTTTTCGTACAAATCATTTTTATACAATTCCTCAATAAAAATATCATCTGCTTCCTGAAGAATTCTCACTTTTTCGGCGTCAACTGCTCCTAATATTCTGATTCCTAAACCAGGACCAGGAAATGGATGTCTGTGAACCAAATGATGCGGAATTCCCAGTTCTTCACCTACTTTTCTTACTTCATCCTTGAATAATTCTCTTAAAGGCTCCAGCAATTCAAATTCCATTTCTTCGGGAAGACCTCCCACATTGTGGTGAGACTTGATTACAGCAGATGGTCCGTTTACCGACTGGCTTTCAATTACATCAGGATAAATTGTTCCCTGTGCTAAGAATTTAGCCCCTTCAATTTTATGAGATTCTTCGTCAAAAACATGGATAAACTCATTCCCGATAATTTTTCTTTTGGCTTCAGGGTCATCAACTCCGGCCAATTTAGATAAAAATCTTTCGGAAGCATCCACTAATTTAATATTCATATGGAAATGCTCTCCGTAATTGTCCATTACTTTCTTGCCTTCATCTTTTCTCAACAATCCTGTATCAACAAAAATACACGTCAGCTGATCACCGATGGCACGGTGAATCAATACCGCTGCTACAGAAGAATCTACCCCTCCGGAAAGTCCGAGAATTACCTTTTGATCTCCCACTCTTTCACGGATTTCCTCAACTGTTTTTTCGATATAGTTGGTCAGTTTCCAGTTTTTCTCTGCATTACAGATTCCGAAAACAAAATTTTCAAGCATTTTTCCGCCTTCTTCGGTATGAGAAACTTCCGGGTGAAACTGTACGCAATAGATTTTCTTATCTTCATTCGCCATGGAAGCGATCACCCCGGACTGAGCATTCAGCTCAAAGCCTGCAGGCAGCTGGCCTACCTCATCAAAGTGGCTCATCCAAACAATAGAATTATTGGTTACGCCTTTCAGTAAAGAACTTTCTTTTACAATTTCAAGGTGCGCTTTTCCGTACTCTCCTTTTACGCCTTTATGAACCTTCCCACCTAAAAGGTGCGCCGTTAGCTGCATTCCGTAGCAAATCCCTAAAACAGGAACTCCCTGCTCATACAGTTCTTTTTGAACAAGATGGGCATTTTCAGCATTTACAGAGCTTGGTCCACCGGAAAGAATGATTCCTTTCGGCTGTTTTTCTAATATGGTTTCTAAGGGTGTATTGAATGGTAAAATTTCAGAATAAACGCCCATTTCACGGATTCTTCTTCCGATAAGCTGGTTGTACTGTGATCCGAAATCTAAAATGATAATACCGTTGTTCATTTTTTATAATTGATAAATGATGATTGATAAATGATTAATATGATTGATTAAATTCAATTATATTATTTTCGGTTATCCGGGTTATACCCGGAGCTATTGTGTTTCGCCCTTTCAGGGCTCAATCTGAATCTTTTAAATTTTAGCCGAAGCCAATTTGATTTTTTTTCATTAATAGAACTTTCTTCGACAAGCTCAGGATGACATTGCCAGGTCCTATTAATGAAACTTTTACAAAAAAAGACCTGGATTGCTCCAAATCTTCTTTCGTGATTTATTTTTTAAAACTTTCCGATGTCTTCTCTGTAGAAGCCGTAATCGAAATGTACATGGCTTGCGTCTTCGTACACTTTTTTGCGGGCATCTTCGTAAGTTGCTCCCGTAGCTACGATATTGAGTACTCTACCACCATTAGAAACTACTTTGTCACCCTTTCTTACGGCACCTGCATATAAAAGTTTGCTGTATTTCAGCTTTTCTTCACCTACAATTTCGAAACCTGTTTCGATGTTTCTCGGATATCCTCCCGAACACATAACAAGACAAACGGCTTTTTCGTCTTTAAATTTAAGCTCAATGTCTTTTCCGTCCATACAATCCTGAATTACATCAAGAAGATTGTTTTCCATCAAAGCCATCAATACCTGAGTTTCAGGATCTCCGAATCTCATGTTGTATTCTAACAGATAGGTTCCGTTTTTGGTAACCATCAATCCAAAGAAAATAATTCCTTTGAAACCGAAACCTTCTGCTTTAAGACCTTTCAAAGTAGGTTCAAGGATATTTTTTTCAAAGTCAGCATAATGTTCCTGAGTGAATTCCGGACTTGGAGCTACTGTTCCCATTCCTCCTGTATTGGGTCCTGTATCACCGTTTCCTGCTTTTTTATAATCTTTTGCAGCAATACAAGGGAATAATTTTTCACCGTTTGAGAATGCGATGATTGAAGCTTCAAAACCTTCCAGATATTCTTCGATAACTAAACGGATCCCTGCATCTCCATACACTCTTCTGATCATGAAGTCATGAATGGTTGCTTCTGCTTCTTCCTGCGTATCGCAGATTACGACCCCTTTTCCTCCTGCAAGACCACTTGCTTTGATCACTAACGGATACTGCTGGGTCTGAACATATTCTTTGGCTTCGTTATATGAATCAAATACTACGGCTTTTGCTGTTTTGATATCATAGGTCTGCATAAATTTTTTCGAGAAAGCCTTGCTTCCTTCAAGACTTGCCACTTTCTGGTTAGGACCAAAAACTTTAAGATCATGCTTCTTGAATTCGTCCTTCAGTCCTGCTACAAGAGGAGCTTCAGGGCCAACGATCGTTAAATCGATCTTTTCTTTGATGGCAAAATCTCTAAGTTCTTTAATCTCTGATAAATGAACATTTTTTCCTATTACATCAGTGGTAGCGTTTCCGTTGGCAAAAAACATCTTGGAAATTCTTGAATCGTTCTGAAGTTTTGCTGCCAAAGCAGATTCTCTTCCACCTTCACCTATGATTAATATTCTCATACTTTATTTAATTATCTAGTCTAATTTTACAAATATATAATTTTGAATGCTATAAATACAATCTCAAAATATAATTTCCGGATGTATGCATTTAATCTCAATAAAAATTTTTAACGCAAAGTCCGCTAAGATATCTTTAATAACTGACTGCTTTTTAAGTTCGCAAAGGCACTTCGGCAGGCTCAGCATAAACTATAACACTCAGCAAAGACCGGAAAGCAATCTATCCTAAATTACAGATTTTCATCTATAATTTTAATTTAATTTTAATTAATGTAAAAAATGTCTTATTCCCGTAAACATCATCGGGATTTTGTGTTCGTTGGCAGCATCAATGCTGTCCTGATCCTTCACACTTCCTCCCGGCTGAATGATTGCCGTAATACCCTCCTGAGCGCAGAAATCTACTACATCACGGAACGGGAAAAACGCATCGGAAGCCAATACAAGATTACCGGAGAATTTCTCTTTTGCCCTCTCGATCGCCTGTTGGGTTGCCCAGATTCTGTTTACCTGTCCGCCACCGATTCCGAAAGCCTGAATTCCGTTGGATACTACAATTGCGTTGGATTTTACGTATTTCACTACTCTCTGGGAGAATAATAATGCTTTTTTCTGCTCTTCGGTAGGCTGGGTTTCAGTAACGACTTTGATGTCTTCAGAGAAGATGCTGTCGTTATCCTGAACCAAAATACCTCCGTCAATCTTCACCCAGGTCTGTTTGTCAGAAACAGGGTTTACGATTTTTATAATTCTCAGATTTTTTTTCTTTCTTAAGATTTCGAGTGCTTCCTCGTCAAATTCGGGAGCCATAACGATTTCAAGGAACGTTTTGTTTAATTCTTCAGCTGTTGCCGCATCGATTTTATAGTTCATTGCAACAATTCCGCCAAAAATGGAGACAGGATCACATTCAAAAGTTTTCTGGTATGTTTCCAGCGCTGAAGTTCCGATCGCCACTCCGCAAGGTGTGGAATGCTTCACGGCACAACAGGCCATTTCTTCTTTAAATTCGGTAACCACTTTCCAGCAAAGATCCATATCACGAAGGTTATTGAAAGATAATTCTTTACCTCCTAATTGTTGGAAATCTTTCATTGCTCCGTTTTCGAAAGTAGAAACGTAGTAAGCCGCTGTCTGATGAGGATTTTCTCCGTATCTTAGATCAGAAACCTTTTTGTAAGAAGCATTCAGATAGGTAGGATATTCTTCTTCTAAAAGCATTCTTGAAATCGCTGCATCATAAGCTGAAGTAAGATTGAATACTTTTCCTGCCAGTTTTTTACGGGTTTCGATGTAAGTATCGCCGTTTTGTTCCATTTCGATTTTTACGGTTGCATAATCTTCAACATCCGTAATTACCGTAACAGAATCAAAATTTTTAGCGGCAGAACGTAGCATTGAAGGGCCTCCGATATCGATAAATTCTACTTTTTCGTGAAGGGAAATGTCTTTGTTAACATTTTCGAAGAACGGATAAAGGTTTACAATGACCATGTCAATAAGACCTATGCCATGCTCCTGAACGGTATTCATGTGCTCTTCGTTGGAACGAACCGCCAGCAATCCGCCATGAACCTTCGGGTGCAATGTTTTTACTCTTCCGTCCAGCATCTCCGGAAAATCGGTAACTTCATCAATCTGAATCGGATTTAAACCAGCATCTTTCAAATGTTTGAATGTCCCTCCTGTAGAAATCAATTCATAATTTTGGGCTTCCAAAAACTGCGCGAATTCGGTCAATCCGCTTTTGTCAGAAACACTGATTAAAACTCTTTTTTTGCTCATTTTACTTTCGATTTTTTCTTGTAATAATTCTTATTGTAAATCTGATAGGACTTCATCCTATCCTGATGTAGGTCGTCCCTTCGGGACTCTCACAAGAACTTTTTAATTTCAATTTACTTTTTACAGCTATTTCAAACTGTAGACCGGGTCTTTCACCTCCGATCTTATTTATTTTACTTAGATTTTCAATTTTTTCGAAATAATTTAAATCTAAATGTGTTTTTGATTAAAGAGATGATCTTCTTTGACAAGCTCAGGATAAACTCTTGGCTCAGCATAACATCTCTAATACTAACTATTCTCTGTTCTGTTTGTTATGCTTAAAAGCATCTCAACTAAGCTTAGATTCCTATGGAATGACAAACTGAGTGGCTATTTTGCGTTGTCAGGCTGAGCTTATCGAAGCCTTTCATTGTTTAACCACCCCGTCAAAAATTCTTTGAATTTTTGCCACCCCTCCAGAAGAGGGGAATTTTTTGTATCGCTAATAATTAATGTCTAATTACTGTTTAATTATTATTTAATACTTTATTTATCGCTATCGGGAAAATTTCATATTCTATTAAATGAACTTTTTCCGCAACGGTTTCAGGAGTATCGTCTTCCGTAATTTCAAATGACTTCTGCAGAATCGCTTCTCCTTCATCAATTCCTGAGGTTACAAAATGTACGGTGGCTCCGCTTTCTTTTTCTCCGGCTTCAATCACAGCGTTATGAACATGGTGCCCCCACATTCCCTTACCTCCGAATTTCGGAAGCAGCGCCGGATGAATATTGATTATTTTCCCGTTCCATTTTTCGCAGAACTCAGGTTTCAGAATGGATAAAAATCCGGCTAAAACGATTAAGTCTGTATCTTCAGGAATTACTTCAGCCAATTCGCTGCTGAAATTTTTCCCTCTCGGAATCAAGGTATTCTTTATGTTATGTTTTTTTGCTCTTTCCAGTCCGTAACATTCTCTGTCGGCAACAACCAGAGATACTTTTGCATTCTGGATTTCTCCGTTATCAATAGTATCAATAATTCTCTGAAGATTGGTTCCTGAACCTGAAATGAGTATAACTAAGTTTTTCATTTTATTTTGAGAGGCTGTTATTAACTAGCCCCGATTGCAGCGGCATCCTTTTTCTGAAATGGCTTTTTAAAAAAGCGGCGGCGAAAAAGATATAGCGGAAAGCGGGATTAAGCTCCTAAAATTAATTTAATGTAGCAATTTATCATTCTAACAATATTTCAAATTGGTAAACTGTTGCATTGCTATATTGTTACATTAAAATGACAGATTTATTTTTTCGTTTCCTTCTGTAATTTCTCCGATTTCGTAAGCATCATCCAAAAGGTGCAATACTTTTTCTGCATGTTCCGCATCCACTACAACGATCATTCCTACTCCCATATTGAAGGTTCCGAACATTTCTTCACGGGCTACACCACCTCTCTTTTCCAGTTCCAGCATAATACTTGGGATCTGGATTTTTGAAGCATCAATGGAAGCACATAGTCCTTCACCGATAATTCTCGGGACGTTTTCGTATAAACCACCACCTGTAATGTGGGCGATACCTGCTGCCTGAACTTCTTCAAGGATTTTATGAATGTCTTTATAATATAATCTTGTAGGAACCAAAAGCGTTTCGTACAAAGGTTTTCCTTCGAATTCTTCGTTGAAATCAGGAAATACTTTTCTTACCAGCGAGAATCCGTTTGAATGGAATCCCGAGCTTGGCAATGCGATGATTTTATCGCCGGCTTTGATTTTTGAGCCGTCAATAATCTGATCTTTTTCTACGATTCCTACGCAGAATCCTGCAACGTCATAGTCTCCCGGCTGATACATTCCCGGCATTTCGGCAGTTTCTCCGCCAATTAACGCACAGTTGTTATCTTTACAGGCCGCCACCATTCCTAAAACAATTTCTGCAGCAATTTCAGAATCAAGTTTTCCGCAAGCCAGATAATCGAGGAAGAATAAAGGTTTTGCCCCATGACACAGAATATCGTTAGCACACATTGCAAAACAGTCTACTCCTATGGAGTCGTATTTTTTTGAGTCTAAAGCTACTTTAAGTTTTGTTCCTACACCGTCTGTTCCTGAAACGAGAACAGGATTTTTGTAACCTCCGATTTCATAGAAAGCCCCAAAGCTTCCCAAATGATTCAATACATTGGAATTGTGAGTTTCGCCCACAGCTTTTTTGATTTTGTCAACGGTTTTGTACCCTTCTTCTTTGTCTACTCCTGCGGATTTGTAAGTGTTGCTCATATTATTAATGTAACAGTGTATCAGTTTAACAATTTAACAATTTAATCGTTAATGGCTAAATTGGCACAATTTATTTCTATGTTTTAGTTCTAATTCCGAAAATAAAAAAGCCGACAATCTTAGTAGATTATCGGCCGATGTTTTATCTGATTATTTCAGAGCCCACAACATTCCCTTTCTTGGAGAAACATTCTTTAAAAGTGGTCTGAATATTCATCTTTATTTCTTTTTGCAAAGATATTAATTTTAAATTAATATTCAAATCTATTTTTCAAGGATAATTTCTACTGCCGAAAGTTTTGCGGTTTTTTCCTTCAATTCATTGTCTTTTTCTTTATTAGAAATTTTCTGAGCCGATTTGTCAAAATTGTCATTGAAGAAAGGCAGGGTAAAAGTGTCTACAATATTTCCTCCGTGAAGCGGGAAACGCTTGGCCGCCGCTTCTAAAACACCCAATCCGCCTCTGGCGCCGGGAGCTGTAGCCATCAACAGCATCGGTTTTTCGTTCCACACGGCTCTGTCTTTGATTCTGGAAGTCCAGTCGAATACATTTTTAAATGCAGAAGAATAAGTTCCGTTGTGCTCAGATAAAGAAACCACAAGTACATCTGCCGCATCGATTTTGGCTGCAAAATTCTTTGCTTCCTGAGGAACTCCGCTTTCTACTTCGCGCTGGTGCTTGTAAATCGGCATTTCAAATTCATTCATGTCTACCACTTCCACTTCTGCATTCTGAATAAGTGAAGCTGCATAGGTAACTAACAATTTATTGATGGATGTTTCGGAATTGCTTCCGGTTATTGCTAAAATTTTCATTGTTTTTTTATCTAATTTAAAGTATTTTTTATTATTTTGACCGACTATATTTTGATTAACCATCCCGTCAAAAATTCATTCTGAATTTTCGCCACTCCTCCAAGGGTGGGGAATTTTTGTTGTGCAAAATTAGGGTTTATTTAAGATATGCAGGTAATTCCATCGGAACTTCCATTAAAAGGATTTCTGTGTCTTCTACAGCTTCAATGTTGAAACTTTGGGTATCCCAGATTCCTAAGCCGTCTTTTTCGTTTAATATTCTGTCGCCGATTTTTGCACTTCCTTTTAATACAAAGGCATAGACTCCGTTTTCTTTTTTATGAAGCATATAATTTTTACCGTTTCCTTTGGTAAAGTTTGCGAGGTTAAACCAGGCATCCTGATGAATCCAGACTCCGTCATCATTCTTATCGGGAGAAAGGATCTGCTGGAAGCCGTTTATTTTTTCACCTTCTTTAATGCTTTTCTGATCGTATCTCGGTTCAACACCGATTTCCCTCGGGAACACCCAGATCTGCAGAAATTTTACTGCCTGATCTTTATTTTTATTGTACTCGCTGTGCATTACTCCGGTTCCCGCACTCATCACCTGGATTTCTCCTTTTTTAATGACTGCTGTTGTGCCCATGGAATCTTTATGTTCAAGATCGCCTTCCAGCGGAATTGAAATGATTTCCATATCCCGGTGCGGATGCGTTCCGAAGCCCATTCCCTGGGTAACGGTATCGTCATTCAATACTCTGAGCACTCCAAAATGCGTTCTTTCATTATTCTGATAATTGGCAAAACTGAAAGTATGGTAAGAATTCAGCCATCCGTGATTGGCGTGGCCTCTTGTATCTGCTTTATGATATACTGTTTTCATATTGTGATTATTTATGGTACAAATGTACGTTCAATAAACTGCTAAATTGTTGATGTAAGATAAGAATAGATTTTAGTCAGTTTATTGATTGTTATGTATACATTCCAGTGGGTATCAAAAGGAAAACCGAGCATAATAATTTCGGCTAAAGCCCAAAGATTATGGGTATAAGAAAAGCGGGCTAAAGCCCGCTCCTATTGATTATTTAATTGTTTAAAAATGCACCTGCTGAATTTCTTCTTCAATTTCCTTTGGGGTATCATGTTCTGATTTAATGAAAACCATAGTTAAAACAGCTCCTAACAGCATACAGATTCCACCGACTACGATATAATCTATGGCCATTTTACCGAAAACACCGCTCACAATGGGCCCTCCGAAAACTCCGTTAATAATTTGAGGAATTACAATAAAAAAGTTGAATATTCCCATATACACACCCATTTTATTTTGTGGAATCGAATCAATCAGCATTGCATAAGGCATCGCCAAAATGCTCGCCCAGGCAAATCCCAGTCCGACCATTGAAATCCACAGATAATGAATGTCTTTAATAAAATACATGGCGATCAGCCCCAATCCTCCGCAAGCCAAAGCTAATGCATGTGTTTGTTTTTTACCGATGAATTTTGCAATCGGTGTTAAAGCAAAAGCAAAGAAAATGGCGTAGAAATTATAACTTCCGAATAAGCTTCCCGTTAAGTCTCCCGCTTTGTTAAATTCCGCAGAATGGGTATCATCCGGCGAAAGTCCGAAATGATGTGTTGCCAATGCACTTGTTGTAAAAACCCACATGGTAAATAAGGCAAACCAGGAAAAGAACTGTACAATTCCTAATTTTTTCATCTGTGAAGGTACATTTGCGAAATCTTTAAAGATATCAGAGAGTTTAGATTTTTCTTCTACAATTTCTTTTCCGCCTTCAAAGGATGCAAATTCTTCCGGTGAATATTCTTTGGTCGTAATAATGGTATATAAAATTGACACTATGAGAACAGCTGCGCCAATGTAGAAAGAATAAATCACATTATCTGCGACAAATCCCTTCGGTGCATCATTGGAAACGCCCAATTTCGTAAGCCATCCCGGCAGATCAGAACCGATAACCGCTCCGATTCCTATTAGAATTGTCTGAACCGAAAAGCCTATGGTTGCCTGATGTTTCGGCAGCATATCTCCTACTAAAGCACGGAAAGGCTCCATAGCGACATTAATGGACGCATCCATCATGGCAAGAAAAATCACGGCCATCAGCAGCACATTTGCGGCCATCACCTGCGTTGCAGAAGCAGCATTTGGAAGCATTACCAGTCCGATTGCACATAAAACAGCTCCCAGCAAAAAGTATGGCTTTCTTCTTCCCAGCGGGCTCCACGTATTGTCTCCCATATGACCGATTATGGGCTGAACGATAAGCCCAGTAACCGGCGCTACCAGCCAGAACCATGATAATTCATGAACATCTGCTCCAAAGTTGGCCAAAATCCGGCTTGCGTTTCCGTTCTGTAATCCAAATGCCATCTGGATTCCTAAGAATCCCATGCTCATATTGATGATCTGAAGCATTGATAAATTCGGCTTTTTCACTTTACCAAATTTACCGGAATCTACTTTTCCTGTCATTTCTGCCATTATTGCTTTAGTTTTTGAATTAATATATCTTCTATTGGAGCTTTTATTTCAACCACTTTATCTACAACATCATTTGGAACTGTTACGGAAAGTACATACTGTTTTACTTTCCACTGCCCGTTTATTTTTTCTAGAACACCGGAACCGCGACAGATTTTCATCTGGGTATCGAGCAGTTCGTCAAACCATGCTATTTTTCCATCTTTGCTGAAATAGATATTTCTTTTCAGTGAAGTGAAGTTCCAGGTTTTGTTTTTATCAAAAAAGGGTTTTGCCCAGTTCATGAAGGCTTTCTTATCCCAAATTTCAGTAGCATCAGTCCCTATAAATGTAGATTCTTCAGCAAAATAATTAAAATAAGTATTGAAATCAGCTTTTGCTGCAGCGACATTGAATCCATCGAGCATCATTCCGATTTCTTTTTTTTCATTTTCAAATTTTATTTGAGCTGAAATGGTCGTAAAGCTCAATATACTTATGATGAAAGTAAAGAATATTGTTGTCTTTTTCATATTTAATTTTTGTTTTTAACGCAAAGAGCGCTAAGCATTTTTATAAATTTCACTTAATATTTTTCGTCCGCAAAGCTGAACTACGTTCGTAAACCTTCAGTTTATACTCAGCAAAGTGAATGAATATATTTTTAAGTTACTTTAATTCAATAATCATCGACGTTTTTGCAGGAATTTTAAAGTTTTCCCTTATTGAAAATTCTTTATCAGAGAGAATATCTTTTCCTTTCGTAAAAGTTTTAAGTGATTCTGCGAAATGTTTTACATCTACAGTCTGCTCCGCATCGCTGTTATTTAAAACAACCATCACACTTTCTTTTTCATTATATCTAAAATACACAAAAACATCATTCTGAGGGAAGAAATTTTTTGTTTTTCCGGTATGGATGACTTCTTTTCCTTTTCTCCAGTTCAGGAGCTTTTGGGTAAACTGATAAAATTCTTTTTGCATGGACGTCTGCATTGAAGGATTAAAGGCATTTTGTTTATCAGATTTCCAGCCGCCGGGAAAATCTCTTCTAATATCCGCGTCACCACCTTTGTTTTTGTCACCCCGCATTCCCACTTCCGAACCGTAATAAATCTGTGGAATTCCGCGAACGGTAGCAATCAGGGTTAATCCTAATTGATATGCTTTCGGATCGTCGTTAAAAATTTCGTTCCATCTTTCGGTATCATGATTTTCAAAGAAAACCATCACATTATTGATATCGGGATACAGGAAATCGCTGGATAAGGTATTGTAAATCCTGTTCATCCCGCTGTCCCAGCCTTCTTTTTCTTTAAGTGCTCTCGGAAGGTCTCCGTACAGCATAAAATCCATGACCGATGGCAGATACGAATTGTAATTCGCCGCCTCCCCTGTTTTTGAATTTTTTTGCCATGCCGAAATATGCCCCGCTGTGTTCAGCCACGTTTCTCCCACGATATTAAAATTAGGATATTCGTCGGTAATGGCTTTTGCCCATTTTGCCATAGCCTCCTTATCGTTGTAAGGATAGGTATCTACACGGAAGCCGCCAAGTTCAGCATATTCAATCCACCAGATTGCATTTTGTGTAAGGTACTTTAACACCAGCGGATTTTTTTGGTTGATGTCAGGCATTGTAGTATCAAACCATCCGTCAAGGGCGATTTTCTTGTCTATATCGGAAGCATTGGTATCAAATTGGGTGGTGGTTTTGTAATTAGACCGTTTAAATCCATTTTCACCATCTTCAAACCAGTGAATCCAATCTTTTGTCGGCAAATCTTTGATCATCCAATGCGAAACTCCCCAATGATTAGTAACGTAATCCATCACCAGTTTCATATTCCTTTTATTTAATTTTTGTGAAAGTTCGCGATATTCTTCATTGGTTCCATACCGTGCATCGATCTTATATAAATCGGTTTGTGCATAGCCGTGATAAGAATACACTTTTTCGTTGTCTTCATTCACAGGGGTTAGCCATACTGCTGTTGCTCCCAGGTTTTGAATATAGTCGAGGTTATTGATGATTCCGCGTAAATCTCCACCGTGACGTCCGCCGGGAAGACTTCTGTTTACTTTTTCTGTTAGTTGCGGGCTCGAATCGTTTTTCTCATCACCGTTGGCAAAACGGTCTGGCATAATCAGGTACATTACATCTTTCGAGGTAAAGGATTCCCTTGCTGCGGAATTAGACTGTCTCTGTTTCAACTCATAGGTGTACGTGCTGATGTTCTTTTTTCCTTTCTTAATACTGATATTGAATTTCGGAACATTGATTTCATTGGTATTTACCGTTACAAAAACATAATTCGGATTTTCAACCTTTTGAATATCCTTAATCTGAACTCCGTCTGAAAGCTCAATCTGGTCATTGGCAATGTTTTTTCCATAAACCAAAATCTGAAGTTCAGGATTCTTCATCCCTTTCCACCAAAAGGCAGGTTCTACTTTCTGAATTTGTGAAAAAAATAAAGATGAAGCAAAAAGTGAAGCTGTATATATAAATTTCTGATACATAATTATTTATTAAAAATTACATGAGTGATTAAATATTATTTTACCGGCCTATTAAAAACCGCATTGTAGTGTGTTATTCCCGAATTTTTAAATTCCACCCTCCGATTCGGCATATTTTGAAGTTCATATTCTCCATTCAATGTAAATTTTACTTCCGTGAATTTATAACCTGTTAAATAGGTTACTTCCGTCTGATATACATTATCGCCATTTATTTTTTCGAGTTCGGTATCCTGCTCCCAGGCCAAAGGTTTATCGCTTCCTCTTATCCCAATGGATTTAACTTCTGTCTGGGCGGGAACTGTGAGGGTGTAAATTACAGTCTGCTTATATGCCTTTTGAACACAACTGAACATCAGAAAACAGCACATCATAAGAAATACTATTTTTTTCATCAGATCATTTTTTTAGCAATTAGATAATCTAAACCAAATCTTCCTGAGCCTAAAATGATATAAAACAAGCTCAACCACATAATTCCCATTGCCGGCAACATATTCCAGACACCTTGATTTGCCTGCTGAAAAAATGCAGCTACGAACATGGTAATGAAAATGAGAACAGTAAAAGGTCTGGTAAACAGTCCTAATAACAAAAAGATCCCTCCCACTCCTTCACTGAATGCTCCCATCCACGCAAAAAATTCGGGAAACATGGCAAAAATTCCTCCGTATTCAGAAACATCATTTGGAAACCAGAATGCTACTTCAAAAAATTTCAAATTGTTATCTTCCGGAGACCATGGCAAACCAAATTTTGCGGCTCCAAAGTCGCTAGTCAGTAAATATCCACACACTATTCTGGGAATAGTAAACAGAAAATCCTGCCACCAAAACGGCATTTGAATGGGATTTATAATTCTTTTTATCATAGGAGTTTGTGTTAAAA